>Ga0209694_1000579_pt1 | contig 54721 bp, 48 predicted proteins | sample GluameincwithD2O_FD_187499 | JGI IMG/M metagenome (GOLD analysis project Ga0209694, IMG submission 187499) | Mouse cecum microbial communities from Vienna, Austria - Glucosamine amended microcosms incubated with D2O (SPAdes) (version 2) | ecosystem: Host-associated > Mammals > Digestive system >... | reverse complement strand
CTATTTTTAATATGCCTGTATCTCCAAAGCTGAGACCGTTAAGGCTTGCTTTGATACCGTTGGCATTCACATGTCTGCTCCAGCTGTCTGGGGTTACATAAGAATCGCCAACATAGGAATATGCTGGGAACACAAAAGCTAACATACATAATGTATTTAACATCAGCCGTTTCATAGGCATTGGCTCCTTAATTAGTTATTTAGAGAGTTTAAAAATTCATAATCATATTTTAAATACTCTCTTAAAAAGTAACTTAATGGTAAATAAAAGATTTTTCCCTGCTCAAACATCTCCATTTTATTTATAAATTCATCAATATATTTAAAGAAATGGTCTTTAATAAATTCTTTCTGAGCCTTTATTACTATATTATAGTTTTCTTCTTTACCATTATTCATACATATAACTGCTTTTCTTGATAGATATGACATAAACATAAGCTCATAGGCAATAAAGTCTTCTGGTTCATTAGAATCATGAAAATCCGTATCATAACCAAAAGTTTTATATGACTTTAACACCTGTTCCCTTGACTGTTGATTTACAAGGTGTTCTAATGATGTGTAATATGATTCAGAATTTGGAACACTGTCAGTTAATGCAAATATCCTTGTATATGCACGAAGATTATCTAACTTAAATTCATCTAATTCCTTTTCCTGCAAAGAGTTATATTTAGTAATGAAATCATCAAGCATGTTTATTTCTTTTTTTGCAAGTGATGATATATCTTCCAAATTTTTAAGCATTGGCAATATATCGTTTATCATTTTATATTCATTTTCACATATCGGCTCTAAAAAAAGCTTTGCAAAAAAAGCATAAATAACTTCCCTGCCGCCAAATATTTCTTGTAAATCTGCTGCCATATTTTCTCCAAAAGACTTACCAGCAGTTATACTGATAAGCCTGTATTTATTATTTTCCGTTGTTAAGAGTTACTGTCCTAGTGCGTTTTTTAATAAGCATTGATGGACCTGTTTCAGTAGTATTATTTGCATAAGCATAAGGGAAATCACTTGGATTTAACTGAACTGCATCAGAGTATTTTGATTTAAGGGTTTCAAAATCACCAAAATCAAGAGCATGACCAACGCATGATGCAACACATACTGGTTTTTCACCTTTTTCAACACGGCTCATACACATATCACATTTCTGCATTGGATGAGTAATTGTCCATGAAACTTTTTGTTCTGGCTCCTGCTTATCATCTGCAATATGAGTGGCAGCAAATGGACATGCAGCAATACAAAGATGTAAGCCTATACATTTGCTTCTATCTACATAAACAATACCATTGTCTTTTTTAATTATTGCATTTTGTGAGCATGCGGCAAGACATGCCGGTTCTTCGCAGTGATTACAGCTCATTGCAAGGTTAAACATAGCTATTAAACTGCCATCTGTTTTATATGTATCAACTTTTCTCCAGCGAACTGGTCCAGGGTTTATCTGGTTATAGTCTTTGCAAGAAACAGAACATGAATTACATGACATACATCTAGTTTGGTCAAAATAAAATGCATAACGCATGATTATCTCCTATAATTATTTATTTTTTATCCATACCATAGCAGACTGCTGTCCGTTACCATGGTCTACCCTTGATGGTCTTTGAGCCATAAGTGTATTTGCACACCCTCCATCATCTATGCCGTCAACTGGGTCTGGGTCATACCAGCAGCCTTGATGAAGTCCAATAAAGCCTCTTACTACCCTGTCAGTAACTCTTGCAATAACACGAACATCACCTATCGGGTTGCCTATTGTGATTAATTGACCATCAGCAATACCTTCTGCTGCAGCATCCTGATTATTCATCCACACTTCACTCCAAGAAGCGACATTTTCTTTGCCAGCTATTGGCTGACCGTTTGAAATTGTCTGATTAAGACGGGCAAGGTTTGCTGTTTCACCAGCTTTTACTTCCTGAACTGCACCAATATTGCCATACTCATTCCAGTCATTACCAGAATATAAAGCTCCGCCTTTAATTCTGTGAGTTAATTCTCTTAAATATGGATTTTCAGACTGAGATGAGTGTGCTCTATATCTATCATGAGTAGTTGTTAAGAGATAACCTTTGCTCATATCTAATGTATTTTTACCATTCATTACACCATAAGCTTCATTAAAATAGTCTTCATAAGCATAGTATAATGGAATAGGATAAACTAATGGGTCATTTTCAAAGTCTTTGTTAGCTTGACCAGTAGCCTGTCCCTTACTTGCAAGGTATCCGTGCCATTGTTCAAAACGGTGTTCATAGCAGTAAACAAGTGAATCTGAATATACATGAAACCTGCCAGATGCTTTTGGACATAAATCAATAGTTGATTGCAGCCATTGTGCACCATAGCCTGTTTTTTCGTTTGTCTTAATACCTGATATAAATGCTTGAGACATATTACCAGCAAGATAATTATCAAGATTTTCCCTTAAAGTAGTTTTTGTAACAGTAACTGGTGCATATTCACTTGCTGTTTTTGGAGCATAAGGGTTATTAATGAAATCTTCCCATGTTTTGCCATGGTATAAACTTTGCGGATTTACACTTGCTTTACCAAATGCATCTTTTACTAAATCTTCAATTTGCTGATTAGGAATGCCGCCTGTAAATTTAGTCGCAAGCTTATTACCAACACCTTTTAATTTACCTACTGCTTTTAATAAATCATTTGTAAAGTTCCATTGAGATTTAGCCTGACCGGGAGCATTACTTACAACTGGGATATATAAAGAGTTACCAAGAGATATGCTGATAATATCTTCCTGTTCCCAAGTTGTAGCAGCAGGTAATACATAGTCTGACCATCTTGGAGACGGAGATAAAAAGTTATCAAATGATACCATGCAGAATGTATCTGGATTATCTGGCTGTGTAGAACCTAAATCAAGAGCTTCAAACATTTCTCTTGCATCATTTGGGTCCATATGCTGGTTCATTGGAATATTACCACCAGAGTTTAATATAAACCGAAACCCTGCTTTTAATGGTTTGCCATCTTTACCTGTTTTCCATTTATAATATCCATCAGCATTTGTTTTTATTGTGCCATCTGCTTCTCTATCCCATGTATAAAGAGCTTTTGCACCACCATCTTCATAGTAAACACCTGACTCAGAATTTCTATAATCCCAGTCAGGTATATATTTTGCAGAATAACCATTTGCAGTTAACTGCTCTTTAAATGCAAATTTTATTGCATTATGCCACTGAGTGCAGGAAATAACTGGTGTTGCAGGGCTGCTTGGAACATCTGGACGGCTTATACTTACATTTAATGTGCCTGCTGCATTACTTCTTGCACCACCAAAAGCTCTGCCTAAACCGTCACCAGTCTGCCCCCATGATTTAGAAAGAATAAGAAGTGCCTGCAAAGCAAACATATTAATCACACCATTTGCCTGCTTTTGCTGAGCACCGCACCATTCGCTGTATATTGGATGATTATCTTGGTTAAAATAAAGCTCTGCTAAATCTTTAATAGCCTGTTCTGGTATACCAGTAATATCAGAAGCCCATTTTGTATTTTTAGGTTTTAAAAAATCTTTTTTAGTTTTGTATTTTGTAGTATTACCTGCTGATGAAATATAAGAGCAAATAGAGCCATTTCTTTTAGCCTGTTTAGATGCAAACTGGTCAGCTACATAGTTGCCACTGTAAGCTGCTTTTGTAAGTCTCGCATCACTGCCCATAATATAAGCTGAAAGTGAACGACCTGCAGGAACTGCATTTACTTTTACAATAGGCTCTTGATAAACATACAATGATGTGTCCGCTTTATTTTTCCAACGATATGGATATGTGTTTCTACCTATTGTAAATGGTCCTGTTTCTTTGTCCCATTTATCAATTTCAGACTTTGCAGTTGTTTGGTCTATATATATTTTTCCAGCATTTTCATTTATATCCGTTCCAACAGCTGTATCTGTTCCCTTAGTATAATTAGTTTCTATCCAATATTCTGGAGAATCAAAGAAACCATATACCATTGTATCAATATAATCTACATCTAATAATCCGCCTGTTTTTTTGTTACCATCAGCATCAAATGTAGTATCTATTGCATGATAAAGCATACCAAGAATTAATGCAGTATCAGTGTATGGTTTCATTTGATACCATGTATCTGCAAGAGTTACACCAGTGTCAACAAATTCTGGTCCTATGAACCATACTTTACCGCCACGCTGCTTCATCATTTCAACAGAACGGATTTCAGAATATGCTGAGCTGTTTACTGTTGATAATACATTGGAACCCCATAAAACAACATTTTTAACTGCACTTGCAACAGTATTTGCATTTGCACTGCTGCCATTATAACCAGTATAGCCAGTGCCAAAGAATGACCTTTGATGAAAAGAATAATCATGAGTATATTTTGCATAACCGCCCATTAAACTTGCCGCAGCTGATGTGCTTATACCTGTCCATATACCAGTGTAGCCGCCACCCTGCCACGAAGAAGAATATGCACCACAGGCATATATTGAGTGAAATGATTCTGGACCGTATTTATCTGTAATTGCTTTATGTTTTCTTGCGATTTCATCTAATGCCTGTTCCCAAGAAATGCGAATAAAGCCAGATAAATCACCGCGTTTTTTAGTTTGTTTTAATGGATATTTTAATCTTCCGGGATGATATAAACGGAATTTATAAGAACGACATTTTGAACACGCTCTTGAAGCTGAACAGTTAGGGTTTTCACTGTCAATTACTTGACCAGTTGTGTCTATAATGCTTTCATCTGTAACAAAACGCTTAATTACACCATTTTTTACATGAGCTTTTATAAGACATTTAGCACCGCAGTTATGACCGCTTGTGCCGTAACGAATATAATCGGGAGTTAAATCATTTTCATCATTGGAACTTGTGCCAGCCCCCCCCCGTATATAATATCTGAACTGCCATCTTTAGAGCAGCCATACATGGCAGCCATTGCACCAAGTGCTGATATGCCTTTTAAAAAGGAACGCCTTGATACTGAGCTTTCTTCTAATGATTTTAAAACATTAGTTTCTTTTCCCATCTTCTTTGCCTCCAAGTTTTTTGTATATTTAATATACTTAAAAATAAATCTTTATCAACTCATAAATTACACTTTTTCTGCAAATTTAACAAATATAATACTTTTGTTAATATAAATACAGTTTTTTTTATTTAGTATTATCAATAATTAAGACAATTTTAATCTTTTTATCAAATAAAAATTATATGCAGATATAGGCATTGAATATCTAGCTGCATTAAATAATTACTGATTATTTTTTTAAAAAAAATAACATAAAGTTATGTTTCTCTATGCAAGCTTTATTATAATTTCTTTTTTAATATGTAATATAAATGAAAAATATAAACAAGTTATAAAATAAGTTTTCAATAAACTTTCATACACAATGTCTATTCTGAGCCACTGGCGAAGAATCTAGAATAATAATTATTTATATTTGCAAAAAGTTTTGCAATACTAATATTTTATATATTTCACCTTACGGCTTAATATGACATAATTGTAATGCTTTTATAAATATTATAGAATTTTAAATTATTTGATACAAAAAAAGCTCCCTTAAAGTTAAGGGAGCCTATATATTTTAGTTAATTAATAAACTATCTTTTTGGTTTAGCTGTTCCTTTGATGTATATTATACCGTTTTTATGACCCGAAACAGAGCCTTGAACAAGTATAACATTTTTTTCAGGCATAACTTTTACAACTTTTAATCTTTGAGTTGTAACAGTTTCCACACCTAAGTGACCAGCCATTTTTTTACCTTTGTTTACTTCTGCAGGCCATTCTTTCATACCTATAGAACCTAGTCTACGGTGAAAGCCTGAACCATGACCACCAGGGCCACCTGCAAAGTTCCAGCGTTTCATACCACCAGCGAAACCTTTACCTATTGTTACGCCTTGGATATCTACTAAATCGCCTTCTGCAAATATTTCTGTGCTGATTGTCTGACCCACATTGTAGTCATCAATAGCATCAACACGAACTTCACGAAGATATTTCATTGGCTTAACATCTGCTTTTTTAAAATGTCCAGCCATAGGTTTATTAACTTTCTTTTCTGAGAGTATCTCTTCGAACCCGATTTGTATAGCATTATAGCCATCAGATTCAACGGTTTTTTTCTGCACAACGACACATGGTCCAGCTTGTACAACCGTAACCGGAATAACCGCTCCGTTATCAGAAAATACTTGTGTCATTCCGATTTTTTTACCGATAATTCCCTTTGCCATTTATTCCTGCCTTTATTAGAGTTTAATCTCTACGTCTATGCCCGCAGATAGCTCAAGATTCTTAAGTGCATCAATTGTTTGAGGATTATACTCAAAAATATCAATTAAACGCTTATGAGTCCTTATTTCAAACTGCTCACGAGAATTTTTATCAACATGAGGAGAACGAGTTACACAAAATTTTTCAATGCGAGTAGGAAGTGGTATAGGACCAACAACTCTTGCACCTGTTCTTTTAGCTGTATTAACAATATCTTTTACAACTTTATCTAAAATTTTGTGTTCAAAAGCTTTAAGTTTTATTCTTATCTTTTGATTTTCCATTACAATCTACCAGCCTGATTACTCAATAATTTCAGTAACAACGCCTGCACCAACAGTTCTACCACCTTCACGGATAGCAAAACGAAGACCTTTTTCCATAGCAATTGGTTGGATAAGTTGAACTTCACAGCTGATGTTATCACCAGGCATAACCATTTCAACACCTTCTTGAAGAACGATGATACCAGTAACATCAGTAGTTCTAAAATAGAACTGTGGACGGTATCCACCAAAGAATGGAGTGTGACGGCCACCTTCATCTTTAGTTAAGATATAAGCTTCTGCTTTGAATTTTTTATGTGGAGTAATAGAACCCGGTTTAGCTAATACTTGACCGCGTTCAACTTCATCTTTTTTAGTTCCGCGAAGTAACACACCAATATTATCACCAGCAACACCTTCGTCTAAAAGTTTACGGAACATTTCAACACCTGTAACTGTTGTTTTAGATGTGTCATGTATACCAACAATTTCAATTTCTTCACCAACTTTAATTACACCGCGTTCTACACGACCAGTAACAACTGTGCCACGGCCAGAAATAGAGAACACATCTTCAATTGGCATTAAGAATGGCTGATCAACAGCTCTTTCTGGAGTTGGAATATATGCATCTAATGCAGCTAATAAATCCCAAATAGGTTTAGTTTGAGCTTCATCAGTTGGGTTTTCTAATGCTTTTAAAGCAGAACCTTTAACAATTGGAGTGTCATCACCAGGAAATTCGTATGAAGATAATAATTCTCTTATTTCCATTTCAACAAGTTCTAAAAGTTCTTCATCATCAACCATATCGCATTTGTTCATGAAAACAATGATATATGGAACACCAACTTGACGAGCAAGAAGTATGTGTTCACGAGTTTGTGGCATAGGACCATCAGCAGCTGATACAACTAATATAGCACCATCCATCTGAGCTGCACCAGTAATCATATTTTTAACATAGTCGGCGTGTCCTGGACAGTCAACATGTGCATAGTGACGAGTTTCAGATTCATATTCAACGTGGCTTGTTGCAATAGTAATACCGCGTTCTCTTTCTTCTGGAGCTTTGTCAATATTTGCATAATCTACAAAAGATGCAAGACCTTTTTGAGATAATACATTTGTTAAAGCAGCAGTTAATGTAGTTTTACCGTGGTCAACGTGACCAATTGTGCCAACATTAACATGTGGTTTTTTTCTTTCAAATTTTTGTTTAGCCATGATTTATTCCTCCAAATCTTATTAATTTCTAGATTTTATAATTTCTTCTGCAATATTTGCAGGTACTTCTTCATAATGGTCAAACTGCATAGTATAAGTTGCACGACCTTGTGTAATAGAGCGTAATTCTGTAGAGTAACCAAACATTTGTTTTAATGGCACCATTGCATTAATAACCTGTGCATTACCTTGAACATTCATACCCTCTATTCTACCGCGTCTAGAGCTTAAATCGCCCATAACATCGCCCATGTATTCATCAGGAGTAACAACTTCAACTTTCATAATTGGCTCTAAAAGCACAGGAGAGCCTTGTTTCATACCATCTTTAAATGCCATAGATGCAGCAATTTTAAATGCCATTTCGTTAGAGTCAACTTCGTGGAAAGAACCGTCAAATACAGTAACTTTAAAGTCAACAACAGGGTATCCTGCAACAATACCATTTTCCATAGCTTCAGTAACACCTTTTTCAATAGCTGGAATATACTCTTTTGGTATTGCACCACCAACGATTTTATTTTCAAATTCAAAACCAGCACCCGGTTCAAGTGGAGTCATTTCTAACCAGCAGTGGCCATAGTTACCTTTACCACCAGACTGTTTAATGTATTTACCTTCAGTTTTAACTGCTTTACGGAAAGTTTCACGATAAGCAACTTGTGGGTTACCAATGTTAGCTTCCACTTTAAATTCTCTTTTTAAACGGTCAACAATAATTTCAAGGTGGAGCTCGCCCATGCCTGAAATAACTGTCTGACCAGTTTCTTCATCAACTCTTACTCTGAAAGATGGGTCTTCAGAAGCAAGTTTGCCTAATGCAACAGAAAGTTTATCTTGGTCTGCTTTTGTTTTTGGCTCAATAGCAATAGATATAACTGGCTCTGGAAACTCCATAGCTTCTAATACTACTGGATTTTTTTCATCACAAAGAGTATCCCCTGTTGTAGTGAATTTAAGTCCAACTGTTGCACAAATATCACCAGCACGGATTTCTTTAATTTCTTCTCTTTTATTAGAGTGCATTTTTAAAAGACGACCGATACGCTCTTTTTTATCTTTAGTAGAGTTAAGAACATAGTTACCAGCTTCAAACACACCAGAATAAACACGGAAATATGCAAGCTGCCCCATGTATGGGTCTGTCATAATTTTAAATGCTAATGCAGAAAATGGAACATCGTCACTAGCTTCACGAGTTTCTTCCTGATTAGTTTCTGGATTAATACCAGTAATAGCAGGAATATCAAGTGGAGATGGGAGATAATCAACTACTGCATCAAGAAGTTTTTGAATACCTTTATATTTAAAAGCTGTTCCGCATAATACAGGGTTAAACTGTAATGCACATGTCCCTTTACGAAGTGCAGATTTGATTTCATCATTAGTGATTTCTCCGCCTTCAAGGTATCTTTCCATAAGAGCTTCATCAGCTTCAACAGCTGTTTCTATCATTTTTGCACGATATTCTGCAGCTTTGTCTTTAAGGTCAGCAGGAATTTCTACTTCCTTAAATTTCATACCAAAGTCACCTTCAACATCCCAAATATAGCCTTTCATTTCTATTAAGTCTACAACACCTTGGAATTTATCTTCCGCACCTATTGGTATTTGAACTGCAACAGGTGTAGCACCAAGCCTGTCATTCATCATTTCAAGAACACGGTAGAAATTTGCACCAGTTCTATCCATTTTGTTAACGAATGCAACTCGTGGAACTTTGTATTTATCAGCTTGTCTCCAAACTGTTTCAGACTGTGGCTGAACACCAGCAACAGCACAGAATACACCAACTGCACCATCTAATACTTTAAGGGAGCGTTCAACTTCAATTGTAAAGTCAACATGTCCCGGAGTATCAATAATATTAACAACATAGTCTTTCCAGAAGCATTGTGTAGTAGCAGAAGTAATTGTAATACCTCTTTCTCTTTCCTGCTCCATCCAGTCCATAGTAGCAGCGCCGTCATGAACTTCACCGATTTTATAGTTAACACCAGTGTAGTAAAGAATACGCTCAGTTGTAGTAGTTTTACCAGCATCAATGTGAGCCATGATACCGATATTTCTTTGTAAATCTAAAGATTTTGTTCTTGCCACAACAAACTCCTGTTATTACCATCTAAAATGTGCAAAAGCTCTGTTTGCTTCTGCCATTTTGTGAGTATCTTCTCTTTTTTTAATAGATGCACCTTTATTAGATGCTGCATCCATTAATTCACCAGCAAGACGCTCAACCATAGTTCTTTCTTTTCTTGAGCGGGATGCTGTAATAATCCATTTAATAGAAAGTGCCTGCCTTCTTGCTGCTCTCACTTCTGTTGGCACTTGATATGTAGCACCACCAACTCTGCGAGATTTAACTTCAAGAACAGGTTTAACATTTTCAATAGCTTTTTTGAAAACTTCAATACCTTCTTCGCTGCCTCTTTCTTTAATCAAATTTAATGTTTTGTAAAAAATGCCTTCTGCAACTGATTTTTTACCAGAATACATTAAACTGTTAATAAATTTTGTAACAAGTGTATCCCTGTATATTGGGTCAGGTAACACTTCGCGTTTTTTAGTTCCTCTTCTGCGTGCCATTTATATTCCTCTCTTATTTAGGCCTTTTAGCACCGTATTTAGAACGGCTTTTTTTCCTGTTTGCAACACCGGCAGTATCTAATGCTCCACGGATAACTTTGTAACGAACACCTGGTAAGTCTTTTACCCTTCCGCCACGAACAAGAACAACAGAGTGCTCTTGAAGGTTGTGACCAATACCCGGGATATAAGCTGTTACCTCAATACCATTTGTTAAACGAACCCTTGCAACTTTTCTTAAAGCTGAGTTAGGTTTTCTAGGTGTTGTGGTATATACACGAACACACACTCCACGCCTTTGTGGGTTTGCTTGTAATGCCGGAGATTTAGTCTTTTTAATCATCTCCATACGACCAAATCTAACTAACTGATTAAGAGTCGGCAAAGAACACCTCCAATAAAATTATGACATTATGCCATGAATGTATTTATTTATTAAAATTTTTCTGCCTCTATTAAAAGCAATTTTAATTTTTTATTAATAATTTAGCTTGTCGGAAACTCCCCTTTAATGACATAGGCATGATAGACCTGACGGTTTGTTTCCATCTCAATGGCAGAAATCTTATAACATCTAAAAGAAAAAAGCAAGTATTTTTTTTCTGTTTCACCCACATTTTTCTTAAATCACAATTTATATGTTAAACTAAATATAAAAGAATAAAATTTACTGTAAATACATTCAATATATAATAAATTAGAATAAGATAAATATGTGCAGTATTTGCACTCTAGTTCCTTCGCCTGCTTGGCAGGCTCAGGAAGACATTTGAGAGAGTATGGAATGAAAATATGATGAATAACCTATAAATAGAAAGTGATAATTATAAAATTCAGGTTAAACCAATAAAAAACAGATTCTTCACGGCTTGCAAGCAAGCGTTCAGAATGACAATTACCCAGCGATTTTGTCATTCTGAATGTTTGTGTCAACAAACAATGAAGAATCTATAAGGCGAAGAATATAGAATATGCAAATTTCTAATATATTAAATAAACTAAAATGTAATAAATATATGCAGGATTTATAATCTATAATCTAGTTCCTTCGCCTGTTTAACAGGCTCAGGAAGACATTTGAGAAAGTATGGCATAAAAATACTGCATTTAAACCAATAACACATCATCCACTGTCTATTCTGTATTTAGCAAAATTTGACTATTAGATTTCAAAAAACAGCTCTACACAGTATTATTTATGTTATATACTGCATAGAGCTTTAAAAATTTCTTATAATTTCATTTTATAATGACTTGTGTCTGCCTGTTTATGATTTACCACAACTGTCCCTATTATAAACCATACTCCATAAATTACTAAATTAATTTTCACAGTATTTGCAGTATATATATCATTTCATATTTTCAAAAAGTGATATTATTTTATTAAATTCAGCAATAGGTTCTGCTAACTTATCATACAGCGAGTCTTTTACTTTTTTTATATATTCTTCATTATTAGTATATACTTCACTTTTAAAGTTTGTATCAGTCAAAATATACCAACCCCACTTATTGATTTTTTTATTTAAGTCTTTCTCAAATATATTTTTTAATTTATCATAATTATTATTTTGTTCAGCAGTATTGTTTTCGTTTCTTCCACTTCCTTGTAAATATATTGTTACATTTTCATCTTTTATTTCTATTGAGATTGTTAATGCAAGATATTCTCTATCTTTTTGAAATCCACATTGCAATTTTTCTCTTGTCTCACTTTTGCAGTGTGGTAAATATACTATATGACCATAATTTTTAAGTATTACCTTTCCATTATAAATTTGTTCATTATCCAATATTTCATTTATAACTTCTGTTAAATAATAAGTTGTATTTCCATACTGCATAATTTTATCTAATGCTTCTTTATGCTCCACATATAATTTTCTGCATAAATCTACCATTTCTTTATCTATACTGCCCATAATATATCTCCCTATTATTTCTTTATATTGTCTTATAATTACACTTATCTCAAATTTAATTTGATTTTCCTGTAATACACAATTTAGAACACTATAAATCATACTATATGTTATATGAATATATCCTTTATATTTTTCTTTTCTTTCTTTTTCTGGAGTAAGAAATAAAAATATCCTGTTATAATCACTATATTTTTCATCTATATAATTTTTATAATCTTCTAACTGGTTATCACCTTCTCCACTCCATATTTTATTTTCAATAATGAAAATTACTTTATTATTTTTACTTTCCATTACAATATCTATTCTTCTGCCGTTATCTACTGTATATTCTCTATATACTTCTAAATCAGAATAATCTAGTAAAAGCAGGTTTATATACTCTGCATCTTTTTTTGAAAGCTGCATCAATATTTCTTTTAATACTTTATCATTAAGATTATGATTTTCATAAGGATTAAAAAGCCATGCTAACATATCAGAATGAACTATTTCCTTATCTGCCATATTAATTATTTTAAAAATATTGGCTTCATCTTTTTTATATGTTAGTCTTTTAAAATCATTAGATAATAATAAATCTCTTATTTTTTCCTTTATGCTGTCTTCACTCATATATTACTCCAAAACTATAGATATTTTAAGATTATTTTTATACAGCTGTAATCAGCAGTTGATTTCTTCCAAGTATATTGCCGCTGATAATCAGGGATTTTAAGTTTATAGTCATTTATCAATACTCCTAAACTCTTTATATCTACTTCAATGCTTTCTGACATAATATAAACCCTCCATGCCATTATAAAATATAAAGTTTAATCTCTTAAATCTATTTTATGTTCCCATGTATCTTCATATTCTTTTCCACAACACTCATTTTTGTATTTACCTTTCCATTCTTCAACTCGCACAGGAACATATGTTTCAATTCTATTTCCATGTTTATTTTTTATTGTTCTTTTTTCTTGCTTATTATATACCCTAATACATTCTTCACTCAATTTTGTTGTTTTAAAATCTTTTTCATAACAGTAAGGACAGTATCTCCTTATTTCATCAGCATCAGGAACTTTTTTGACAAAATAAATAAATGCTATAATTAATGGAATAAATATAATACTATTTAGCACTAACAAAGGTAAATCCTGCTGATCCCCATTTAACACGGCAAATAAGAAAAGCAACTCAATCAACCCAAAAAAAATTGATGGAATAAAAAACAATGCTGATATAATACTATACTTCTTATCCATTTTTTTTAATTGTTCATATTTCTTTTTATTTTCTAAATTTTCCATAAAATTCTCCTTGTTTAACAATAAATTGTACAATACTATTCTTTATAACAGTGTGTGTATTTCTCTTGCACACCACAAAATGTTCTTTAAAATTATTACAAACTTTGATAAGGTGTAAATCTTTACACTGAATAATAATTATTGGAATTTAAGAAGAATTATCAAATAAAGATGAATGATACAATAAGATTGTGTTATTTATAAAGGGATATAGGCAAAAAGGGTGAGTTAGAAAATCAGAACTGCGTCTGCCCCCCCCCGATTAAAACCAGATTTATTTAATATTATTAACAAATTACACCTCAATATAACTATTATATAAAGAATAATATAAGTCACCATTTTTATTATACAGCAAACTTGTTATTTTGTCTATCAATATTTACCAGCTTGTAATACAATATTTAATCTACCAAACTTATGCGACAATAGGTTTCACTTTGAAATAATATTTTAAGATTAGTTATATTAAATTTTAACTCATCCAATATTTTCTAATAAGCTTATTGTAAAATATAATGCGTACTTATACTAAATCTCTTCCTAATTCTGCCAAGGGGGCGAGATAACTAGATTGTAAATATTACATATATTTACCACATTTTAATTTATTACATACATTAGAAATTTGTATATTTCAGATTATTCGCCTTACAGATTCTTCATTGTTTGTTGACACAAACATTCAGAATGACATGGCTCAGAATAGACAAACGAAATTTAAATTAGTATAATATTATATATTATTAATAGTTATTTTCTTTGCTTATAAAATATTACCCGTTATTTTACAATGTTAAATTTCATATAATACTTATTATTGAATAAATAACCTTATAGGGCTTATTCAACTTTTTATTCTAATTCTTTTAAGATTTCTCTTGTTCTAATAAGGGCTTTATCAATATGGTTTGTAATATTTTCTTCGCCAATCATCTCTATAAAGTGCATTTTTTTAAGTGTTGCATAAGGTGCTGGATTTACACCAGATAAAACAAGCTGTGTTCCTGCTTTTTTACATGTATTATAAAAGTTTTCCAGTGCATGCTCGCCAGTTGCATCTATTGCAGGAACATTTCGCATGCGGAGAATAAATACTTTTGGAGTTTTACCTATATGTTCTAATGTATTAATAAGCATATCTGCAACACCAAAGAAGAATGGTCCATTAATTTCATAAACTTCAACACCTTCTGGTATTTCTTTATTTGATGTTGCATCTGGGTCTGCAATATTCTTAGCAGTTTTTTCTGACACATCAAAATTTATTTTACCCATACTTGTAACATCACTCATACGCTTCATAAAAAGCAGTGCAGCAAGCACAACACCAACCTGCACTGCAGCAGTTAAGTCTATTACAATAGTTAATATAAATGTTGTAAGCAGCACAACCACATCGCTTTTTGGCGAACTTAAAAGGTTTGCCATATTTTTTATACCCATCATATCAACAGAAACTACTAAAAGAACACCAGCAAGAGCGGCCATTGGTATTATTTCTATTAAAAATGAAAAGAAAAGTATAAATAAACATAAAAATACTGCATGTGTAATGCCAGAAAGCGGGGTTACACCGCCAGCACGGACATTTGTTGCAGTCCTTGCTATTGCTCCAGTTGCTGGGATACAGCCAAAAAAGCCGCTTAAAATATTTGCAGCACCTTGACCTATAAGCTCTGTATTTGATTTATGATGCGAGCCTGTCATACCGTCTGCCACAACTGCTGAAAGCAGAGATTCTATACCTGCAAGCAGTGCAATTGTTATGGCGGCAGGAAATAATGCTCTTATTTTCTCAATAGTTACTTCCGGCACTGTAAATGATGGAAACACTGCATTAATTGTGCCAAACCTGTCACCTATTGTTTCTGCATTTAAGCCTAATAAAAAACAAGCAGCTGTTGAAATAACTATTGCAACAACATGAGATGGTATATTTGTAGACATTTTTCTTATAATTAATATTATGATAACTGTGCCTGCACCTATAGCTGCAGATGATATATTGATTGTAGAAAGGTTTGAAAATATACTTATCCATTTATCTATAAATTCAGGTGATGTTTCTTTATATGTTAAGCCTAAAAAGTCTTTTATCTGAGATGAAAAAATAACAACCCCAATGCCTGCTGTAAAGCCTGTTGTAACAGGATATGGTATAAATTTAATAAATGAGCCAACCCGAGCTATACCTAAACATATTAATATAATACCTGCCATAATTGTAGCAATAATCAGACCGTCATAACCATGCTGAGCAATAATACCATATATAATAATAACAAATGCACCAGTAGGACCGCCTATCTGATAACGGCTGCCGCCTAAAAATGAAATAAAGAAACCTGCAATAACTGCAGTAAATATACCCTGAGATGGTGTAGCACCACTTGCTATTGCAAAAGCCAGTGCCAAAGGAACTGCCACAATACCAACTGTTATACCTGCAAATAAGTCTTTTTTAAATAAAGCTAATGAATAATTTCTTATAACTTCAAAAAATACTGGAACAAACCTTTCCTTAGATGCCATAAAATACTCCACACTATATAATAAAAAATCATATAATACTTATATGATAAAATGGCAATATTTTATTAATAGCGTAACCCACTTTTTTTAAAACATCACATAAGTCTTAATAAATAATTACAAATAAAATTTGATAACTTATTAATAATACTAAATAAAATAATAAATGTATTCTAGTAGATGTATAAAAAGGCAACAATTAAACTTTGTCGCCTTATATGTTAAAAACAATTAAATCAAATTATATTAATTATTATGTCTAATATCTGCTTTAAATATATTTGATATATCAGGTGTAGGAAATGCAGTATCTGGATCAAGAGTTTCTACATTATCAGATACTTTTTTCATACGAACAACAACAGGAGCAGTTTTTGCAATACTAATACCAGTATCTTTAATCATATTTATTATAACAATACCATTTTCTATAGTTATATTATAAGTATCATCTTCACTGCCTGCCACACTATCTGCATTTCTACCAGTTGTTCCCTTTGTATCATTATCAAGATTTAAATAATTATCTTTAACAGCAGAAACTGGTATATCATTATAAACAGTGTAATTATATTTTTGATTTTTTGCAACTTGAGCTACCGTTGGATTATTAAATCCACCACCATCTAATTGAACTTTTGTAATTATTTTTACATAATCATTAGAAACAGCTATACTTCCTTTTCCTTGCATTTCCGAATCTCTTTGATTTGCAATGTTAGAACATTTTGCATCACCACCTACATATTCTTGAAGTTTGCTGCAATCATTTGTTAATGTTGCTACTGTTGCATATGTATAGAAAAACTCTATATCATATGTGCCTTGTAATGATTTCAAATCTGATTCTGATAATGTTGGCTGAGTTATCACTGGTGTATCATTTTTTTCTTCGTCTGCACAGCCAGTAAGTGCAAAAACAGTAAAAAGACTTGCTAAAATAAGTAATAAAGACTTTTTCATAAAATCACCCTTTTCTAAAAAATTTCTGGCATTATATATGGGGGGGGATTTTGTCAACTATTTTTTTAAAAAATAAGCATTTTTGGATTATTTGTTTTGTGTATGTTTTATTTTAATATTTTTATTGATAATTTTATTTTAATAGTATAAGTTTACCCTATGGGTAATGGATGTAACCACGGCTGCATATATAAAAAAGAAATAAAAGTAGAGCAGATGAAAGAACTTTATATTTTCAGATGTGCAGCTCAAAAAAAATATATTACAAAAGATGAAGTGAAAACTAGATGCAGCCTTTTTCAAGGACCGCTTAAAATCAAGGAACATTCCATTGATGAATTCCTTGGTTCAGTTTAAGTCTATTCTATTATTTTGTATCAATATATAAGGAGAGTAAATGACTTCTACTATTTTACCAAAATATACTAAAAATGAAGAAATAATGAATGCAGTAACACATGGTCTTGGTGCAGGGCTCAGCATAGCTGGACTTGTTATATTAGTTGTTTTTGCATCAAAATACGGTGATGCATGGAAAATTACAGCATCAGCTATATATGGTGCTTCAATGATAATATTATATACTGCTTCAACATTATACCACAGCTTATCAAAAACAAAAGCAGCATCAAAACTAAATATGTTTGACCATATTTCTATATACTACCTTATAGCAGGCTCTTATACTCCATTTATGATTGTAAATTTAAGGGGTGGCTGGGGCTGGTCTATTTTTGGTGTTGTATGGGCTTGTGCAATAGTCGGCACTGTTTTAAAAATAATATATGGCAATAAATTAAGAAAAGTATCTACTTTTATTTATCTTATTATGGGCTGGATAATTATCATTGCTATATACCCTTTTATAAAAAATGTAGAAACAGGCGGTATTATCCTTGTAGTGCTGGGCGGGCTTTCATACACTGTCGGTGTCATATTTTATAAATGGAAATCACTGCCTTTTAACCATGCTATATGGCACCTTTTTGTGCTTGGTGGCACTGTTTTACAGTTTTTTGCAGTGCTTTTTTATGTGGTTCTCATTTAAAATATTCTATATTCTTCATCATATTTAGGAAATTTAAATGATTATTAAGCTGATTCAGCCTAAAATGTGTAAAAGACCAATGGATAGCGGGCTTAAAGCTCAAATGGCACCATCTCTTGGTCTTTTAACCATTGCTAATATGCTGCAGGATAAGCATACCATAATATATGAAAATGAAAATACAGCTCCAATTAACTATGATGAAAAAGTTGATATTGTAGGAATAAGCATTACAGTAGATGTTTTTCCAAGAGCAAAAGATATTGCAAAAAAATTTCAGGAAAAAAATATTCCTGTTGTAGCAGGCGGTATACACACTACTGCAAATCCAGAAGAAACTGCCAAATATTTTGATGCTGTATCTATTGGTATTGCAGAAACTACATGGCAGATGATTATTAATGATTTTGAAAAAGGCTGCTTAAAAAAAATATATAAACATAATGCTTCAGATATTACTCCATCACAAATTGTATCCCCTGCTTATAACCTGATAAAAGAGAAAAACTACCTTTACTGCAATATTATATCTACAAGCAGAGGCTGCCCTTATAAATGCGATTTCTGCTACAACAGCTGCGATGCCTATAAAAAGTTTTATATTAATAGAAATATAGAAGATGTTATAAATGATATTAAAACAGTTAATAAAAAACATATTATGTTTATAGATGATAACTTTATAGGCAATCCAAAATGGACTATGTTATTTATTAAAGAATTAAAATATTTAAATGTAAAATGGAATGCTGCTGTATCTCTTAATGTTGCTGATATGCCTGAACTGCTTGATGAAATGAAAGCAGGCGGCTGCCAGAGCCTTTTTATTGGTTTTGAAAGTATAAACGAAAGCTCAATATCTAATGTTTCAAAAGTGCAGAATAAATTAGAAAAATATAATTTTGCTGTTAATGAAATCCATAAGCGTGGTATTATGATTAATGCAAGCTTTGTATTTGGACTTGATGGTGACGATAAATCAGTATTTGAAAACACTTTAAAATGGATAATTGATAATAAAATAGAAACAGTTACATCACATATTTTAACCCCATATCCGGGCACAAAACTTTATAAAGAATTTCTTTCAAATAACAGAATTATAGATTTTGATTACTCCAAATATAACACCGCAAATGTAGTATTTCAGCCAAAAAATATGACTGCCTGTGAACTATATCAGGGTTATCTTAAAATATATAAAGATATATACTCCCTTAAAAATATTATTAAAAGAACACCAAAGGCAAAAAACCAGTGGATACCATACTATCTGTTTAATGTGTTTTACAGAAAATATGGCAGATTTACTGACTTATTATGCAAAATTATAGGTTATAAAAGAGTTGGTAAAATAGCAGCATTTCTATCATATCACACTAAATGAAATACTTTATTTAATAGTTTAAAAATTATACATCACTTTTATTTTTAATTATACCGCAGGCAAAAAATAATCTACCAATTATTATATTTTGCATTAAATGCTTCATCACTTGATATTAAAAGCATAATAAAATGAATAAATGCTATAATTGATGGAATAAATGTCCAGCAAAAAAGTATGGAAAGCACTCCATACATAGTCTTACCTAAATAAAACCACTGTATACCAAAACCACCTAATAAAAATGCCAATATAGCAGCAACAAACCTGTTTCTTCCAGAACCTGCTGCTTGTAACGGCTTTAATTGAACTCCACAGTTCGGGCAAACAACCGCATTAGAAGAAATCTCCCTGCCACATTCTGAGCAGTATTTAATATTATTAATCATTATATATACTCCTATAAATATATTGAAATATAATGCAATAAAATTATTTAGTCAAGGCATAATTAACAGCAGCTTGTGCCAGTTCATAAGTTGCATCAATTACTGGAAGGTTAGTTTTTACATAAGGCATAAGTAAAGGAATTTCTGTGCAGCCTTCTATTAACAAATCTGCCCCTAATGCAGTTATTTCATCAATGCACTGCTGAAATAATGGACTGTATTCTTTAGTTTTACCAGCTTTTACACCTTTATAAATGCAGTCCATTATATTATTTTCTATTTTTTCAGAAAGCACAACAGTTTCAAAGCCGTATTCTTTTAATATATTACCATAAACATCTGCTTTAATAGTGCCACTTGTAGCAATAAGACCTATTTTTTTAGTTTCTGGGTATCTACTTTTAACAGCTTCAGCGCTGCATTTAACAATATGTATTAAAGGAATATTTACTGCTCGTTCAATATCTTTTGCAAAATAATGAGCAGTATTGCAAGGCATAATAAGAGCCTCAGCTCCTGATGCTTCAAGACGCTTTGCACTTTCAACTAATTTTAATGATGGATTTATACCACCATAAAGTATATATCTCGTTCTATCTTCTATCTGTGGATAACTGTCAATTATAACATGTATATGGTCTTGGTCTTTTTCTGCTGGAGTCTGGTCTATGAGTTTTTGATATAAATCAATAGTAGCTGCAGGCCCCATTCCACCTATTATACCTATAGTTTTCATTGTATTCCCCATTATTTTAATAAAATATGAAAAAATTTATCCGCAGCCTGCACTGCGGATAAACGAATTAAATATTAAAGTTAATAAATTATATTAAATTTTTTCAGTGGTCCAGAATGAAGGGTCCATTTCATCTTCTAGTTTAGCCACAACACATGTTCCGCAAAGGTCGCCAACAATATTCATAGAAGTTCTACCCATATCTAAAAGAGCATCAATACCAAGTATCATTGCATAAGCTAATTTTACATTACCTTGTGTAACATCAAGGTTTACAGAGTTCATAACCATAATCAGCATAATTGCACCAGCACCAGGCACACCTGCTGTTCCAATAGAAGCTAAAACTGCTGTAATGATTACTGTCATCTGCTGGCTTGCATCAAGCGGCATACCTACTGCATTTGCAATAAAGGTTGCACAAACACCAAGATATATTGTTGTTCCATCCATATTAATAGTAGCACCAAGTGGCAGTGTGAAAGAATAAACACCTTTTGAAATACCCATTTTTCTTTCAGCTGTATCCATAGATACTGGCAGTGTGCCGCCTGAAGAACGGGTAACAAAAGCTGTAAGCCATGGTTCATATACTTTTTTCAGAAAAAGAACAGGATTTATTTTAAATGCTGCACAAATCAGCATATATACTACAAATATTTGCAATACTAAACCAATATATACTGCTAAAGTAACATGAAGAAGTGGTCCAAAAGCATCAGCACCTTGTTGAGTAAATACTTGGAAAATCAGGAAAAACACACCAATAGGAGCATAAAGCATTACCCAGCCAACTACTCTAAATATTACTTGAGCACAGCCATCAAAGAATTTGTAAACTACATCTGCACTTTCTTTTACTTTTTCATCTCTACTGTCCCTTGCAAATGCAAGTGCAATACCAAAGAAAATAGAAAAGAAAATAATAGGAAGAACATCACCTTTTGCAATAGATGCAAATGGATTTGTAGGGATAATATTAAGGAATATTGTTACAAGAGATGGAGCTTCTTTAGCTGTTATTTCTTTTGCAGTTTCCGCTAATACAATGCCTTGTCCTGGCTGCATTATATTACCAACAACTAAACCAACAATAATTGCCATCAAGGAAGTAAGCATATAGAAAATAATAATCTTAACACCAACTTTACCAAGCCTGCTAGGTTCAATACTTGCAACACCACTAACCAGTGTAAAAATAATAACTGGTGTAACAATCATTTTTAAAAGATTGATAAATAATGTGCCAAGCGGAGCAGCTACTAAAAGAGCATATTTTCTAACAACATTATCTGGTGAAATAAATGCGAAAATAACACCAGTTATTGCACCAAGTATAAGACCTATGAGAATAGCCCACAGCAGCATTTTGCGTTTGTCTCCAGCCATAATAGTCCTCCAAAAATAATTTATAAAACAAATAAAATATTGTTCTATCATTAAAGTAAACCATTTTATAGATATAATCAAGTAAAACTTTTATAAAACATTATTTTTTTTATTCTTTTACTTAAAATAATAATATAATTGCTTTTTTATAACTATATTTTAAAAGTATAAAAATACTAATGAAATATTTGGTGTTATATTATATGGTTTATTAATGCAGATTTTTTATTTTTTTTATAACTATGTTTAAATATTCAGCATTAACTTCAAATTGTAAAAATATACTTTTTTTACTAATGCTTTATTTTTTGTTTGACAATATATGATATTACTGATAAAAAATAATCTGTTTTTATAAAGTCTCTCTCCTTAATATAAAGGGGTGCATGATGACTCGTCAGGGGCTGTGCAACCGCTGTTTTAGTAAACCCCGTCAGGTTCGGAAGAAAGCAGCGGCAGCTATTACAGTGGTGTGCCATAGTTACTCTGGCGAGTCTTCTACAATATAATTATACAGGGAATATACTATGTTAAGTTCTATCAGAAATAATCGTAAAGCTTTATCTATCGTTTTATGGCTTGTAATCATTGCTTTTGTAGCCACAATATTTGTTGTATGGGGTGTTGGTGAGAAATCTAATGCTCTTGGATATGCAGCAAAAGTTAATGATAAAATTATAACATACGAAGAATATCAAACCAGATATAAAATGGCAGATGATGAGATACGCCGCTATGGTGGTGCTGTTCAAATTGAAAATCTGCCTGCAAGAGTATTACAATCATTAATTAATGAAAAATTAATGCTTATTGAAGCAGAAAGATTTAATATTCCTGCTACTGATTTAGAACTTGTTTCATATATCCGCTCTATCCCATCTTTTCAGGTAAATGGAGAATTTAATATTGACCAGTATGAAATGGTATTAAGAAATAATGGTTTAAATCCTGAACAGTATGAAAAAGCTGTTAAAGATGAAATAAAAATGAGAAAAATGACTAATCTTATATATCAAACTCAATCTATCGCAACTGAAAAAGAGATTGAAAATGAATATAATTATAGAAAATCTAATATTACAGTTGACTATGCTGCAATTCCTCTTAATACTTTTGAAAAAAATATTCCTGCAAACACTGATAATGCATCATTAAATGAATATTATAATCTCACAAAAGAAATATACAGAGTGCCTGCAGAAATAAAAGTGAAATATATAGCATTTGATAAAAATAAGTTTTTAGATGAATATAATGTATCTGATGAGCAGGCAAAAGAATATTATGATAATAATGTTATGCTTTATGATAAAAAAGAAAGTGCAGATGTCAGTTTAATATATATTATTGCAAATAACAGCGATAATAAATCAATGGAAGAAGCAAAAGCAAAAATAGATGAAGCTTACAGCCAGTTGCAGGCTGGTAAAAATTTTGCCGAAGTAGCTGATAACTATACTGATAAAAATATTATTCCTGCAGAAGGCGGGCATATTGGAACAGTTGAAAAAGGTATGCTTGAAAAAGATATTGAAGATACAGTATTTTCAACAGCAGTAAATACTTACTCTAAACCAGTAAAAGTTAATAACGGATATATTATTGCTTATTTAAATAACTTAATGTCTGCAAAAAAATATACATTTGAAGAAAAGAAAGATGAAATAAAGGAAACTATTAAAACATCTTCTTCGGCAGAGCTTTTTAATAAATATTTATTAAATGAGTTTCAAAAAATAGCAGATAGAGGCAGTATCACAGCAGTGCAGAACTCAAACCCTGATTATAATGCGAATATTACAGAGCTTGATTTTATTGCAGAAAATGAAATATTCCCAGTGACAGCAGTTGCTATTAAACCTGAAACAAAAAATACACTGTATAAACTTAATAAGGGAGAGTTAAGCCAGATAGTGCTTGACGGCAGTATGGCTTATATCTTTGAGATAGTTGATAGAAAAGCTTCCTATATCCCAAAAATGGATGAAATCAGCAAACAGCTTGTTATAGACTACAAAGTTGATAAAATAACAAAAGAAGGTATTAAAGCTCTTGAAAGCGATTTAGCAGGCAGTGGGTTTGAAAACACAGCTTCTAAATATAATGCTTATATTCAAAATGTATCATTTGTAAGAGACAGTGCAGAACTTGAAAAAATATTTAAAAATGATACTGTATTAATAGAGCAGATTATTAAAACTAAAAATGGCAGTTTTTTACAAAAACCTTTTCTTTTAGACAATAACTTTTACATTTTCAAAGTAGCAAAAATAACTCCTCCTGAAAAAAGCGGTCTTGAAAATGAAAAAGAAACTATTGCTGACTATATTTCAACTATAAAAGGTAATGCTGCAGTTGATGGATTTACAAAAAAAGCATTAGAAAAAGCTGATATAAAATTTAATCAGGAATTTCTAAACAGTATGAAAATTATAATACCTTAGTTAGATTAATATATTAATTGTTGGATATAGACTTATCCAAAAATGCAGTGTCATATTACTATACTGTTATAATCATGTCATAATGAGCCTGAAAGGCGAAGTATCTTAATCTATCCTTTATTAAAAAATTCATCCGTGAATTTTTTAAATCACGCTCTGCCGAAACAAGTTCGGCTATCACTTACTAAAGACGGGACTTCCTGTCCCTATCTTAGTCATACTGAGCCTTAAAGGGCGAAGTATCTTAATCTATATCTATCCTTTATTAAAAAATTCATCCGTGAATTTTTTAAATCACGCTCTGCCGAAACAAGTTCGGCTATCACTTACTAAAGACGGGACTTCCTGTCCCTATCTTAGTCATACTGAGCCTTAAAGGGCGAAGTATCTATAATAGTAATCTATATATTCATATTTAATTCGCTCGCTGATACTCACTCAGGAAGACATATTTTAGTATATCAAAAATTTATACAGTATAAAAATGCTACCGCATTAAAAAATATACAAAGTTAAATAAAGCACAATACACTTCAACTTATGTCTTACTGAGCTTGATTTTTAAGCGAAGTATCTAAAAAATAAAATAATTTAAATATATATACTCTACTGTAATATAAATAGTTTAGATTTTTCACCTTATAACTTCAGGCTCAAAATGACTTATATGACAAAATTTTTGGATAAGTCCAGTATCTAGAATGCAGCAGCTGCAATAATCTTAAAAAGTATTAATACTTATTGAAACTTATATTACATACATCCTTTGCCATATTATATTATATTATATTATATTATATTTAGATTAGATTAGATTAGATTAGATTAGATTATAAAATTTACTACTGCATATATCAAATGGCAAATTGTAAAAAATAAAATAAAAATTAATGCTATATAGTTTTTCCTATCAAGAGCAAAAAATAAAAATGCTAAACATGGTGGGATAGTTAAACCTAAAATCACAAACCCATTTATTATGCCAGCATAATAAACTAAAAAACTTGCAAAATATAGTAAACAGAAGCATACTGCAATGATAATAAGTGGAGTAAATGCAATTTTTTTACTTTTTATATTCTTTAAAAAACATAATGAAATAATCATAAAAATTTGAGATACAAATGCTGCTTTATCAATAGTTTCTGTAATTGAATTTGTCTGAAATATATCATGCAGGGGTGGGAAAACAAAGTAAATAAAATTTGGTATCATAATTATTAAAAATAAAATTAATCCCCAAAATTCAAAGCACAAGCGGTAATTTTTTAACATTTAATTAACTCTGATTATAAAACTTATTTATTATATTTATGCTTTTCACTATTTCTATAAAACAAATAAGCAAAATATCTCTGCCAGCAGTTAAAATGAACTAATTTAATATAAAACATTTATTAACCGTTTTTTATACTATACGATACTCAAACATAAAAATTAAGAAATAAAAATGAAAAAATCTAATTATTTAACATAAAAATAAGCATTTACAAAGTTTAAGTATGATTTAAACCTTTTAGCAGTACAAAACTAAATATTATTTTTCATAATTTTTTAAAAAATCCTGCTGTAAAATATTAAGCAGGATTATTCTATTACAGCTTATTTATTTAGCAGCGGATACCCCAAAGACTTTCTTGTTTCCACAAATTTTTCAGCACATATTTTTGCAAGTGCTCTTACTCGTGCAATATAGCTTGTTCTTTCTGTAACAGAAATAGCACTTCTTGCATCAAGCAGATTAAAAGTATGGCTGCATTTTAAACAGTAATCATAAGCAGGAAGCGGAAGCCCCATTTCTGCAATCCTTACACACTCTTTTTCATAAATCTCAAAAAGATTAAAAAGCGCAGGCACATCAGCTGCTTCAAAATTAAATCTGGAAAACTGCACTTCATTTTGGTGGTAAACATCACCATAAGTAAGTTTATCATTCCATTTAATATCATATACAGATTCTGCCTGCTGCAAATACATTGTAATACGCTCTAAACCATATGTAATTTCACCGGAAACTGGTTTTAAATCAATACCACCTGCCTGCTGAAAATAAGTAAACTGAGTGATTTCCATACCATCAAGCCATACTTCCCAGCCTAAACCCCATGCACCTAATGTTGGAGATTCCCAGTCATCTTCTACAAACCTTATATCATGGTCTAAAATATTAATGCCAAGAGCTTCAAGACTTTTTAAATAAAGCTCTTGAATATTATCAGGTGATGGTTTTAAAAGCACTTGAAACTGGTAATAGTGCTGCAGTCTGTTTGGATTTTCACCATATCTGCCATCTGTTGGGCGTCTGCTGGGCTCTACATAACATGCTTTCCATGGTTCTGGACCTAAACACATTAAAAATGTAGCAGGGTTGAAAGTTCCTGCACCTACTTCATTATCATAAGGCTGGTATACTATACACCCCTGGTCTGCCCAGTAGCGATGAAGATTCATTATTACATCTTGAAAATACATATATTCTCCTTATTTTTTTCGGGAAGCATGCATTTTTAATGGCAGAGAGTGCAGTCTGATAAACCCTGTTGCATCACTTTGGTTATATGCACCACCGTCATCTTCCATAGATGCAACAGCCATATTATAAAGAGAGTAATCAGAGCTTCTGCCAATACATGTGACATTACCTTTATATAGTTCAAGTTTTACTTTACCAGTAACATATTCCTGCGATTTATCAAGCATAGCTCGCATACAGTCCATTTCATGAGAGAACCAGTAGCCGTTGTATACAAGTGCAGCAAATCTTGGCATTAAAGTTTCTTTTAAGTTTAAAACACTGCCATCAAGAGTTAAGCCTTCTAAATCTCTGTGTGCTGCCATAATAATAGCTGCACCCGGTGTCTCATATACACCCCTTGATTTCATACCAACATAACGGCTTTCCACCATATCTACCCTGCCTATACCATTTTCGCCACCTAATTTATTTAAAGCTATAAGCATATTATATGGGCTTAATGTTTCACCATTTAATTTAACTGCTATACCTTTATCAAATTCAATCTCAATAACTTCTGCTTTATCAGGAGCAGCTTTTGGACTTTTGCTGTATTCAAACATATCATCTGGCGGACATACTGCAGGGTCTTCTAATATACCTGCTTCAAATGAAATATGTAATGCATTATCATCACTTGACCAAGGTTTAGAAACAGTAGCTTTAACAGGAATATCATATTTTGCAGCAAATTCCATAGCTTCTTTTCTACCTTTAATTACTGTAAAAAATTCTTCATCTCTCCAAGGAGCGATAACTTTTAAATCTGGAGCAAGAGCAGCAGCAGTTAATTCAAAACGGACCTGGTCATTGCCTTTGCCTGTTGCACCATGTGCAAAATAAGAACAGCCAGTTTTTCTTGCAGCTTCTACCATACCTTTTGCAATAACAGGTCTTGCAAGAGAAGTGCCTAAATAGTATCTGCCTTCATATAATGCATTAAATGATACAGCAGGAAAAACAAAATCTTTAACAAACTCTTCCCTTAAATCATCAATAATAACTTCGCATGCACCTGATTTATAAGCTTTCTCTTTAATATTATCCCAGTCAGAATCCTGACCAACATTTGCTACATAAGCAACTACTTCATAGCCTTTTAATGTAAGCCATTTTAAAATTACAGATGTATCTAAACCACCTGAATATGCAAGTAATACTTTTTCTTTTGCCATTTATATTCCTCCAATACAGTCTATTAATATAGCTTTTTGAACATGTAATCTGTTTTCTGCCTCATCAAAAATAACAGATGCTTTGCTTTCAAGAACTTCTTCGCTTACTTCTTCCCCACGGTGAGCAGGCAGGCAGTGCATAAATACTGCATCTTTATCAGCTAATGCCATAATTGATTTATCAACCTGATACCCCTTAAAATCTTGTATGCGTTTTGCACTTTCTTCTTCCTGCCCCATACTTGCCCATACATCAGTATATATAACATTAGCATTTTCTGCTGCTTCTTTTGGGTCATGGGTTAATGTAATTGTGCCGCCATTTTTTTCAGCATATCTCTTTGCATTTTCCACTATATCATAATTTACCTGATAGCCTTTTGGCGAAGCTATGGCAATATGAAAGCCCATCTGACAAGCACCATTTATCCATGAATGAGCCATATTGTTGCCATCACCAATATATGCAACTTTTAAGCCATTTATTTTACCAAATTTTTCCTGCATAGTCATCATATCAGCCATTATCTGACATGGGTGAAAACTGTCTGTTAAAGCATTAATCACTGGCACAGAAGAATATTCTGCTAATTCTCCCACTCTTTCATGACCAAATGTTCTAATCATAATGCCATGAACATACCTGCTCATAACTCTGGCAGTATCTTTTATAGTTTCACCCCTGCCTAACTGTATATCTTTACTGCTTAAAAACATAGGATAGCCGCCAAGTTCATTCATAGCTGTTTCAAAACTTATGCGTGTTCTTGTAGATGATTTTTCAAATATCATAGCAAGAGTTTTGCCTTCTAATTCCCTGTGTTTTATGCCTTTTCTTCGTTCATCTTTAAGCCTTATGGCATTGTCTATTAATGTTTGCAGTTCTTTTGGGCTTCTGTCTATCAGTGTTAAAAAATGGCGTGGTTTTGTCATAATTATTTACCTAATTCCTTAATAGTAGATACAAATATTTCTGCACCTTTTAATAAATCTTCACTGCTGATATTTAATGGCGGATAAAGACGCACAGAATTATTACCAGCAGTAACAACTAAAAGATGATTTTCTAAACATGCTTCTGCCACATCTTTTGGTGAATATGGAGTTTTAACACCTATTAAAAGACCTTCCCCTTTAACTAAGCATGTATCAGACAGATTTTTATATAAATAATCTTTTAATAATGCACCTTTTTCTTTTACTGACTGTAAAAAGCCCTCTTTTGTCATCTCTTTAATTACTGCAATACCAGCAGCACATGCAAGTGGATTGCCGCCAAAAGTTGAGCCGTGAGTGCCGCCAGTAAAAAGAGATGCAGCTTTTTCAACTGATACAACTGCCCCCATAGGAACACCACCTGCAATAGATTTTGAAAGTGTCATAATATCAGGCACCACTCCAAAAAGCTTATATGCAAATAATTCACCTGTTCTGCCGTAGCCTGTCTGCACTTCATCAACTATCATTAATATATCTTTTTCGTCACATATTCTGCGAACTTCTTTTAAAAACTCTATATCAACTGGAATAACACCGCCTTCCCCTTGAAAAAGCTCTAATATTATTGCAGCAGTATCATTTAAAGATACTGCATTTTTAAAAGCTTCAATATTATTAAATGGTATATACTGATTATATCCAGGCATAGGGTATGAGCCTTTTTGAATTTTTTCCTGAGCTGTAGCACCCATTGTGGCATAAGTTCTGCCATGAAAAGAGTTATACATTGATATAATTTTATATTTTTTTCCATGATGTATAGTATTGCCATAAAGGCGGGCAAGTTTTATTGCTGCCTCATTTGCTTCAGCTCCCGAATTACAGAAAAATACTTTACCATTAAAACTATTTTTAGAAATTAAATCTGCTAACTCTTCCTGTAACGGTATTTCATAAAGATTAGATGTATGCATAACCTTTGCAGCCTGAGAACATACTGCATCAGTTAATGGCTTAAAATTATGACCCAAATTTGTTACAGAAATCCCTGAAGCAAAATCAAGGTATTCTTCATTATCTGCTGTATAAAGTTTTGCACCAAGTCCGTAAGCAAATGATATTTTAAATCTGCCATAATTATTCATAAGAGATGACATATTATATCTCCAGTTTCATAATTCATATTAAGATTATTTTTATAAACCATATTTTTAAATAAATCAATGAAATATCATAGATTTTTTTATAATTTTTACAACAGAAAATATCTGTATAATATATATTTTAATTTTTTTTAAATTTTTGCAAAAAATAGATTGAAAATTATTTTATATCATATTATAAATATTTCTGTATGAATATTAGAAACAGTAAAGAAATAATTCAAAACATTTTAGAACGATACAATTTTACCGCTATATACAGCGACAGTTGTAACAAATTTGGCATTGAAACATCAAAAAATTATGCTGATGGTAATGATGCAATAGATTTCCTGTATTCTTCTGCAGTGATAGGCAGTAAATCTTTAGGTTTTTTTACAGAGCTTCCATTTTTTGAAGTAACAAGGCCTTTGCGAGCAGAATGTCTTTTCATTACACAAACTCTGCCAAAATACATAAGTACACCAGTCATTATTATTAAAAATGCAGAAGATATTTCAGCAAGACTTACACTTGCAGTAAAACTTTCTGTTGAACATAAAATACCTGTTACTGTTGTTATTACTCATAATGCTGCAAATAATTATACAGATTTTGAGCGTGCTAATAATGACTTAGGCAGGATTTCTCCATACATTAATGCTTCTACTTTTAAACAGTCTATTTCTAAAGAAGAGCTAAAAGAAACTTATAATGCAGTAAATAATAATCTTATGCAAGTGCTTCCAGCAAATTTAACTGATGATATTACACTTATTTCTTTACAGCATAAAGGCTGTTTTCCAGAATATTTTGTGCCGGAAATCAAACCTGATGTTTTTAAAATACTTAGTAATGATATTTATGCATATAGTAGTGAAAAAGATTTACTAGAACAGTTTTTCTTTAATAACTACAGCACAGAATTTGATTTTAAAGAACGAGAAGATAAAATATATCCGCAGATTAATAATCTTTTATGTCCGGGCTGCCCTTTTGTAAATATTTTTGCTCGTGGAGTAGAAAAAGATACTATTATATTTACAGATATTACATGCAAAGGTGTATTAGAGACTTTTCCTGAGCTTAATTATCTTACAATAGACGGGTATATGGGTATTATATCTAGTGAAGTCCGCTCATCTACTCTTTTTATTGGTAAAGCATCTTCATATAAATCTCACTATAATAACATTATCAGCAAAAGGGGAAGAGTTATTCTTTTAAATGACAGCGGTGTTGCAAAAATAGATGGTTTTTCATCTATCAGGCATCCTAAAAAACTGAATAAAATAAAAAATACTCTTTATCCATACAGCTGCAACAATATTAAAAAATATTCAAAAGTTAAAATTAAACTTCATAAATGTTCATGTATTAAAAATAATGCTCCATGCAGTGTATTTGAAAAAACTTTATGTCCTGCCATATATACATCATCTAATGATATATCAATAGATAATACAATGTGCAATGGATGTTTAGCATGTAAATTATTATGCAGTCAGGGAGCAGTTTCATGAATTACCGCATATTTTTAAACGGATATAGATTTTCTACTTATAATGACTGCATAAAACTGCTTATATATAGTGCAGAGCAGTCTGATTATATTGTTGATATAGAAGGGTTTGAAAAAACTACTCCATATTCCCCTGCTAAAAACTATATTTTGCTTAAAGGCAGCTCAAAAGAAATATACAGTGATATTATTATAGACTTTGATAACCTGCTTATTAATGCAAACTATGATAAGGCTATAACTATTTCGCCAAGCACACTGGAAACATCTCCACTTCCTGATGCAGTGCACTACTGGATGTCTATAGGTGCGGTATTTAAAATAATCAGTGACTTATCACCTGCTTATGTTACTGGGTATCTGCTTGAAAAAAATATGAAAAAAGAGCTGGAAGCATTTAATTTATCTTTAAGCAGGCTTCCGTTTGCTGTGCAGATAGCTGTAAACGAACTTATGACGGATATTGAATAATGGATGGGAAAAAAGCATACAGCACATTTAATGGTGTTATGCTTGGGTTTCTTATACTTATTGCTCTTTCACTTGCTGCTGTTTTACTTTTTACTAAATCATCAGTTTTCAGCAAAATAGACGAACATGGCTGCAACAACAGTGGCGGCTACACTTTCAGCTATGCAAAAGCTAAATGTATAAAAATATATGAAGAAGCAGTGCAGTTGAATAAAACAGGCTCAAATAATCCAAATGATTTAAAAGCATTTATTGTTTTTTCTGATGATAATAAATCGGCAGATATTTTTCTTCCAGACAGAATATATGCACTATTACTGCTAAAAGAGAATAATGCAGAATGGCACGACAACTCATCTACATATATACTTTATAATCTTCCTGAAAAATTAAGTCTTAAAGAAAATAGTGAAGAAATATATTATATTAACAGATAAAGTATATACTGAGCCTGCTTATATGTCATACTGATCCAAAGGCGAAGTATCTTAATTTATCCTTTATTAAAAAATACATCCTTGTATTTTTTAAACCATACTCTGCCGAAACAAGTTCGGCTATCGCTTACTAAAGACGGCTCGTCATGAGCCTAATAAGGCGAAGTATCTTAATTTATCCTTTATTAAAAAATACATCCTTGTATTTTTTAAACCACACTCTGCCGAAACAAGTTCGGCTATCGCTTACTAAAGACGGCTCATCATGAGCCTAATAAGGCAAAGTATCTTAATTTATCCTTTATTAAAAAATACATCCTTGTATTTTTTAAACCACACTCTGCCGAAACAAGTTCGGCTATCGCTTACTAAAGACGGCTCGTCATGAGCCTGATAAGGCAAAGTATCTAATAAAAAAGATAATTTAAAAATATTATACGCTTATGTAATATATATAATTTAGATTTTTCGCCTGTAAAAATCAGGCTCAAAATGACATGATTGTAATAGTTTTATTGTTCACAGAGTTATCGCTGCACAATGTCTATTCTGAGCGAAGCGAAGAATCTATTACAATTAGTTACATAAACTTATTATTATACAATTATTTTTAATCTCTTAAAAATGGAAGAAACTTAAACTTTCTTTCAGGCAGCGGCTCATCCTGATTATTTTGTGATGGGTTATTTGTAACATCATTTCTTTGGTTATCTAATGCAGAAGCTGGTGGAGTGTTTTGAGTGTTTTCTTCACCAGGCACAACAGGCACTGTTGTAACTGGTGCTAATACATTTGGTCTATTAATATTATCACTAACGGCATTAGGGTTTATAGATGCGGTATCAACAGCAAGTCTGAAACCAAGCCCTGCATATCTTAAAGAAGTTCTTTCATCTTTTATAACTTTTCTCATTTCTTTAGGACCGTCGCTAAATCCGCCGCCAGCAACAGCAAGGTTTGCAGCACCAAGCAGATTAGCACATGTATTAGTTCTATCATTTTCTGAATTGCAAAGCCATTCTTTTACATTGCCAAATAAATCATAGTAGCCTTTGCTGTTTGCTGCAAATGAGCCGACAGGTGCAGTGTTAGGAAATCTATCATCACATTCAAAATAAGCATTGCCAAATCGGTTTACTGTATTAGATGAAATATCATAAAAATTTGCATAAGAGCATACATCATCTCTATTAATTTTTATTTCTCCAACTGCTTCTTTCCATTCAGCAACTGTTGGAAGCCTGTAATTAGACTGAGTAGCAGAATTTAATGTATTTAAAAATTTCTGAATATCACCAATAGAAACAGATTCCACAGGATAAGAACCGCCTTTATTAAAATAAAATGGAGCTGTATTCATCACTTTATACCACTGCTCTTGAGTTACTTCATAAACAGCTAAATAGGTTTTGTTATTAAGTTTTTTAAACTCAATACCAGAGTAGCTGTCTATAAAGGATGGCTTGTCAAAAGCAGCAGCATATAACGGCATAACAATAAAACAAAGTAATATTAGTAATTTTTTAATCAAAATAATTCACCGTAATAAATACTATCCATAATATATTATAATCGCAATTATTATATATTTTAATAAGTATATTATCAAGTAAAAATATACTATATTACACTAATTTTTATAACATATTTATCCATTATTAAGATATTATCCTAAAAAGTTTATTTATTTTATCCATTAAAGCATTTATCTCAAAAATTATTTTATTATCTTTTCCGCTTAATTTTTATGAGCTGATTTTTAAATTAATATTTTTCATTTCCTTTTCTTTTTCGGACATAACGGACATATAAGTATTTTTTCTTGTATATATTAGCCATACAGAACAATAAAGACAAAAAATATTTTAAGGAAATATAATGAAGAAAAAATATAGAACACATAAAGATTTAGAAAAAATGGCAGAAAATTATTTTGCAGAGCAGGAAGAGCTTAATAAGCCATGCTCTATAGCAGGTATATCATACTTTATGGGCTTTGCAGATAAAAGCGAGTTTTTAGAGCTTGAAAAAGATGAAGAGTTTGCACCAGTTATTAACCGCATAAAGCTGAAAATTGAAAGTCAGGCTATTGAAATGCTTACAGATAAAAGTTATGCAACAACTGGTGTAATTTTTAACTTAAAATGCAGCTTTGGTTACAGTGACAAAATAACTGCTGGCAAAGATGATATGGCAGAGCTTATGCAGAATGCAAAAAAACTTATAGATGAGGCAGAGACTAATGAGTAAAAAATATGCTTTATCAAATACTGCACACGATTTAGCATATATTTTAGCCCGCACAGAAAGCGATCCGCTTTTATTTGTGCAGGCAGCATTTCCATGGGGTAAAGATGAGCTTAAAAATCACAGCATACTAGACTGGCAGAAAGATGTGCTGATAAATTTACGGGATGGAATAATAAACCTAAGTGAAGCTGTGCAGATAGCAGTATCATCAGGTCATGGAATAGGCAAAAGTGCTCTTGTTTCATGGCTTACTTTATGGGCACTATCAACAAAACCAAACACAAAGGGAGTAATAACTGCAAATACAGAGCATCAGTTGAAAAGCAAAACATGGGCAGAGCTTGCAAAATGGCACAGGCTTTCTATTGTGGAAAATATGTTTGAAGTAAGCAAAACTGCTATATTTTCAAGGGATGCAAGGTATGAAAAAACATGGCGAATAGATGCAATACCATGGAGTGAACACAGACCTGAAGCCTTTGCAGGTCTGCATAATCAGGGCGGCAGAATATTAATAATATTTGATGAAGCATCAGCCATACCATCATGTATATGGGAAGTGGCAGAAGGAGCTTTAACAGATAAAGACACACAGATATTTTTTGTATGCTTTGGCAACCCAACAAGAAGTGACGGCAGGTTTTATGAATGTTTTGGCAGGTTTAGGCACAGATGGATTACTAAAAAGGTAGACAGCCGCACAGTGCCTATTACAGATAAAAGGCAGATAAATAAATGGGTGGAAGATTACGGATTAGAAAGCGACTTTATAAAAGTGCGTGTGCTTGGTGAATTTCCATCTGGCGGCAGTGCTTCTCTTATCAAGCGGGATGATATAACAGCTGCTGTGATGAGAAATTTAGAAGAAAGCATATATATTCATGCACCAAGAATATTAGGGGTAGATGTAGCAAGATTTGGCGAGGATAAAACAGTAATAGCAAGGCGTCAGGGCTTAAAGCTTTATGATTTAAAAAAATACTCATCACTTGATACGCTGGAAGTATCTGATGCACTAATAAGGGAGATAAATGATTTTAAACCTGATGGTGTGTTTATAGATATGGGCGGAGTAGGAGCAGGAGTATATGACAGGCTTAAATGGATGGGCTATAATGTTACTGGAATAGATTTTGCAGGCAGACCAGAAAGAAAGGATAAATATATTAATAAACGGGCTGAAATGTGGTGCTCTATGGCAGACTGGCTTAAAATGGCAGATATTCCGCATGACAGTGATTTAAAAGAAGATTTAGCAGGTCCAGAATATTATTTCAGGGGAGATAATGCTCAAATTCTTTTAGAAAAAAAGCAGGATATGAAAAAACGGGGGCTTGCAAGCCCAGACTGTGCTGATGCTCTTGCTTTAACATTTGCAGGCAGTGTTCGTGCAGATAAAAGGCAGCTGCCTTCAGTTATGCTAAGATAAATAAAGGATATGTTTTAGGCAGTTTAAATTTAGCTGCAGTATTAAGAAATTAGATACTTCGCCTGTAAGGCTCAGTATGACATAGTTCAATATATAAATTACTTAGTATTATAAAACTAATGTCTATTCTGAGCAAAGCGAAGAATCTTTATTATAATCTTTTATTTACATTATAAATTTTTTAAACACTGTGTAATTAAAGGTATAATATTATGAAAGTAAAGTTAGAAGATAAAGATATTTTAGAGATTATAAAAAAGGATAAAGAGCAGGCTTTAAGTTACTATAACCAGCATTTAAAGCCAAGATTTAAAAAATATTATGAGCTTTATAATGGCGAAAAGATAGATACAAAAAAATACAGAATGCCTGAAAGCTCATTTATAAGCCGTGATGTGTTAGTAACAATAAGAGCATTAATGCCTGATATAAACAAGCTGCTTTTTTCTTCAAACCCTGTGGAAGTAACGGCAAGAAGTGGAGAAGATGAAGAAAAGGCAGCAAAAATGCAGGCTTTATTAAACTATCAGATAACAGCACAAAATCCATATCATACTATATTTACAAGGCTTATAACAAATGCACTTATAACAGGCTGTGCAGCTTTAAAAATCTTATGGATAAAAGAGTATAGTGAAAAAGAAATTGATGAAATAGTGCCAAAAGAAAAAATGCAGTCATTAATTAATGCAGGTTTTCAGGTAAAATCAAGCCCTGTGTATATAAATGGCATAGAAAAATACAGGGTCCAGTATAAAGCATCATATGTCAGTAAAAATCAGCCAGTTTTTGAAGTGCTGCCTTATAATGAATTTTTATTTGATGCAAGTGCCTTATCTTTACAGGAGGCAGATTATGTAATACACAGGAAACTTGTAAATTATGATTATTTAATCCGCAGGCAGAAAGATGGGGTGTATAAAAATATATCAAAGATAAAAGATAATGTTTTTACTTATGAAGATGATGATGTTCTAAATAAACCACACTATATTTCTTCCAGTGATAAAAATAAGGCAAGAAAGCTGTATATGCTTAATGAATACTGGGGCAGGATAGATATTGATAATGATGGTTTACTAGAAAATGTAGTTATAACTTACTGCGGCAGTCAGATATTATCTATAGAAGAAAACACTTATTCAATGTATCCGTTTTTTGTGTTTGCACCTTTTTTATCAATGGACAGCATTGCAGGCAGGGGGCTTGCAGAGCTGGCAGAAAATACTCAGATAATTAAAACTGCACTAATAAGGGAAATATTAGAAAATACAAGGCGGAATAATAACAGGAAGATTTTTTATAAAGTAGATGATTTGCTAAATCCATCGCAGATGGTAACAAGCGAGCAGTATGTTGCAGTGCGGGACAGTGCAGATATTAATAATATATTTGCTCCAGAGCCTTTTGAAGTAATAAGTGCAAATACATTTTCCTTAGTGGAATATTTTGATAAGGAAAACCAAAAGATAACAGGGGTCAGCGAAATGAAACATGGCTTGAAACAGTCAGTTGAAACTCAGACAGCAACAGAAGCAGTTATAAAATATGAATCAGCTGCTTCACAGGTGCAGACTGTTGTTTTAAATTTTGCTGAAAGTTTAAAGGAAGCATACAGATTTTTAGTATATCAAAACCAAAGGTTTATAGATAATGTGCAGGTTGTCCGCCTTTTAAATGATGTAATAGAAATAAATCCGCAGGATATAAAAGATATAGATTTTGATTTAAATATATCACAGTCCTTATCAAGCGGATGGGAAGATACAAGACGCAGAGCATTAAATAATGCACTTGCTATGATGATAGAAATAGGAGAGCCTAGGAATTTAACAGATAATATGCGTATAAGAAACCTAATGGCAAAAATATTAGAAGAAAGCGGGTTAAAGGATACAGAAAATTATCTTATAGGTTTAGAAAAACTTAGAGAGCAGGCAGAAAATGGATAATCTGCTTAAAAGCCGCATATCAAAAGGCGAAAAAGCATATTATGCAGCTGAATATATTTTACCGCTTTTAAAAACTTATGAAAAAGAAATATTACTGTCACTGGAAAAGGGTGAAAATATAAGAAAACTGCATGGTATGGCTTATATAATAAAGAAAATAAATGATGATATAAAGCGTGATATATCTCACGGAGAAGATGCAAAAAAAATGATGATAAATAAATCAGTAAATAAGGAATAAAAAAATGAGTGAAAATATGAAAGATAAAGAAACAAACAGTCAAAATATAAATATACAGGAACTGTTAGATAAATATAAAACTGGAAATATTGATGAATTAGAGATTCCAGAAGAGATTTTATCTCTTTTTGAAATGCTTTATGCAAAAAGAAAAGAGCAGGAGCAGTCAAATCAGAATGCAGCAGGAAATATGCAGGTGCAGATACCTTCTGTTTCTTATATTGATGGCTTAAGCCTTGAAGATATTAAGTATATTAATGAGCAGGCAGCTCATCATGTGGAAAAATATACTGGTGAAAATTTTAATATGGAAAATATAATTCACAGGGAATATTTTGAATACTTTAAACAGCAGGTATTAAAAGCAAAAGAGCAGGAAATAAAAATTATGCAGTTTGAAAAAAGTCTGCATGAAAAATACGGCTCAATGTATGAAAAGGTAGAAACTGCGGCAAGAAATGCTTTTGAAAATATGGCATATAGAGATGCAAAAAATATAATTATGTCCCGTATGAAAGGGGATATAGAAACCCTTATAACATTTTATGATAATATTTATAAAGGTTTACAGTCAGAAAATAAGTCAAAAGAAAATATGAATGAAAATGCAGTGTTTCCACCAAATGCAATAAAAGGCGGCAACTATACAAATACAGCCCAAAAACAGACAGGCTATGAAAATTTTATATAGAGTGAATATATAATACAGCAGCAATGCGAGCATTTTTTGCAAGTACACTTTTTTCCGACTGAGAAGTGAGGTATCAAAAAAAGTGGCTGAAAGAAAAAATTGAAAATGATTATATAATTGGAACATAAAGAATGAAACAGCGAAAAAATACTTTATGAGATTTACGGCGGTAAGACAGTATAGATTATAAAAACAAATACAAAATATATTTAATGTAAGGAGAATAAAAAATGAGTGTAATTTATGATACATATACAACAAACACACAAGCAGAATTAGTTAAAAGAAGTGTGGGATTAAGGGATAAAATATTTCAAAATGCAAAATTATCCCCATTATTTATGATGCTGCAGGCTCGCGGCAGAGTAATAAGCGAAACAAACCAAAAGTTTGAATGGCTTGAAACAAGGCTTAATAAGCCGACATTTAAAGTAAACCCAGCTGGCTCGTCAGAAACAAATTTAACTGTTGTAACAGATGAAGATACTGTTACATTTTTAACAGAGGGCTCTATCATTAAAGACATTAAAACCCATGAACAGATGAGAGTAACTGCTGTAAATGGTAAATCGTTAACAGTTATAAGGGGTTATGGTGTAACAAATGCAAAAGAAATCTTATCAGATGCAGATAATAATAATGCGACTCTTGTAAATATATCTGTTGCATATCCAGAGGGCAGCACAGCACCAAAAGGCACAGTTCTGCTTAAAAAAGATAACTTTAATTACTGCCAGACTTTTAGAAGAACTCTAAAAATCACCCGTAACAAACTCCGTCAGGGAGAATATGGAGATGACGGCACAACAGCAGAAAGCAGAAGAAAGGCAGAACGAAATAAAATATTAAGGCTTCATCAAAACGATATAGAGCAGTCATTAATGTTTGGAGAGCCAAAGAGAGATTTATCAGGCAGCGAGCCTTTATATGTTACTGGAGGACTTTTCCATTATATTAAAACTAATGTTATGAGTATTACAAACTCTGATAAATTTAAAATAGGCACTATTAATGAAATATTAGGTGCTATGGCAGATAAAGGTTCAGCAGGAGATAAAGTAATGCTTACAGGCTCAGGCTTTAATGCAAAGCTTAATGATAATGCAATTAAAACCTTTGCAGGCGGCTCAGGCTCTTTATTAAAAGAGTTTGGCATATCATTAGATAAAATAGATACTGAATATGGTGAGCTGAATATAATGTATGACCCAGTATTATCATCAGTTTATCCAAATACTGCTGTTATTATTGATTTAGATGAGCTGCTTTTACACTTTATAGAAGAAACAAAAATGGATACTAATATCCAAAGTGACGGCTATGACGGTGTGGCAGATACATTTTTAACAGACTGTGGTTTAGAAGTATCAAATGAAGAATGTCATGGCATACTAACGCTAAACTTTTAAGGTGCATATATGAGATTTTATTCATGTTTTACAGATTTAAAAGTAATCCATTTAAAAGGAACAGCCGTTTTCAAAAATGGCATATATGAAACATCAGATAAAGACATAATAACAGAACTTAAAAAAGATAAAAATATACAGGTGAAAAAATCTATTGAAGAAATAGTGACAAATGTAAAACAAAATCCATTAAAATGATAAAACAGGGGCAGTTTTGCCCCTGTTTTACAAACAAATCACTTAAAAATATGATTTTATTAATAATTTTATATTGATTTTTTTAAAAAATATTATATTATTGTTTCATGTGTTTTATGTATTTATACATTTATTTTATTTATTTAGGAGGAAAAGAATATGTTGAAAGTAAAACCGTTTTTATTCATTCTTTTTTTAACTGTTTTTGCTGCTCTTTTATCAACGGGCTGCAGCAATGATTCTTCTAGTTCTGGGGGGGGGATATATAACCCAGGCAGCAATGATTCTTCTAGTTCTGGGGGGGGGGATATATAACCCAGATGGAGAAGAAGAAAAAGTAACACCTATTGATTTAGCAGGAAACCCATTCAGTCTTTTAGGTGTTTATGATGTTATTTTATACGGCATTAATGGAGAGCCAGTTAGTACTCCAGCTATGAAAAGCGAACTTCGTGTTGGTTTGAATTTAAATAAAGCAGCAGGTGGTATGGAAGCACCAGAAGTTTTAATGTCCCTTGATTTTGAAGGCTCAAAAATCTTGTTTTATAAATATGTTATTGATTTATCAGGTTTAGAAAGTGCAGGTGGTGATTTAAATAAATTTATAGCTGATACATTTGATAATTTAGGTGCAAAATTAATTGAAGGCAGTGAATATGGTCTTTATTTCACATTAGACCCTGCTAAAAACCCACAATACAAACCAATATTAGATAAATCAATTGTTCAAGATGGTCAATATCTAAAATTAGAATTAAGAAAAACAAATGATATAGAAGTTGATGGCGGTTTAGATGTAGAACCAGCTGGTCCTGATGCCCCTGTAACCATTCCTGTAGAAAATATCGTTATAGATACTGCATCCCACTCATATTTCAGAGGCTCTAATATCACTATTGATTTTTCTATTACTCCATCAAATACTTCTGATACAGAAGTTGATTGGGCTACAAATTCAAATGGAAGTGGCACCATTACTTGTGTAAATGGCGAAGGAGAGCTTGTTTTATCAAAGGTAATGGTAGATGACACAGTTACATTGACTATTAAAAATGGTAAGACTGCACAGTTTCAAATAACACTTACTGATAGTATAGAAAATATAAGCTTTATCAAATCTTCATATCAATTAACACAAAATGAAACTCAAACTATTGCTATTGATAACTATGATACAATTAAAAATCAAATATCTAGTTTACAATACACAAGTAGTGATGCTAATATTGCTAGTGTTGATAATAATGGCAGTGTAAAAGCTTTAAAAAATGGTGTTGTAACTATCACAGCTACTGCTACATCAAACGGGAAAAATTTATCTGCAAGTTATGAATTAGATGTATTAGGCTTAGTTGATTTTTCTAGCAATGATTCTTTTATTGCATCAGCTCAAGGAACTTATAATATAACATTCTTTGGAACTAATCCAGGTAAAGCAGGTGGTTTTATGGGAGGACAAACAGAAGTGCCTGTTACAACTGACTGTGAGTTATATAAGGAATTATTTAATTCTACTAAGTGTGAAGGTGGTGGTTTTGTAAAAAATATTATTGTTAATAAAGATAAATTTGTAGGTAAGGCTACAATTACAATCCAAGATGATGGTTCAGCAGTTATACATACAAAAATATTAATGACTGCAGAATCTATGGCAAAGAATTCACCTGATGACCAATATCAATATTCTGTATATAGAACTACAAATCGTGGTGATTCTAATAACAGTAAAAACACTGTTCAAGGAATTACTGGCAGACATTTGACTGCAAATGGTACTTGGGCAACTTCTACATTTGATGTTAGACAATATAAAAATAATTTATCAAAAGAAATTATTTTATATTCTCATTTAATTGGAAAAGAAATTAGTATTCCAATAGCTGGAAATAAAACAGTTAACCCTATTACTTATGTTATTATGAGTAAGGAAAGTTCTCAACCAGAGAAAATGGGATATAGTGATATTTCTGTCGCACCATTTAATAAAGTTACAGGAATTAATCCTACAGATTTAGGTAAGGATGCACCAAATTATTAATTAAAATTAATCAACTTTCCCGCCCCGCATTATGCGGGGCTTTATTTTTATATATTTTACAGCCTGCATACTTCCTGTGCTGTTTTTCCAATTTCCTACCCTTATGTGTCTATTCCGATTTCCCTATCCCCAATGTCTATTATAAACCTTTAAAGCGAATAATCTAAAATATAAAACTACAAAACAATCTTAAAACAATATGGATAATTATTGAAACTTATATTATATAGATTCTCCGCTATGCTCAGAATGACAATATGTAGATTGCCATAACAGCATATATATAGATTTATCCAACAATATAGTCTATTAGTATAAATAGCATTGTTATTATTGTGTCATAATGAGCCTGCTTTATAAGCGAAGTATCTTAATAAATTTATATTAAAAAATTCATCCATGAATTTTTTAAATCACGCTCTGCCAAAACAAGTTTGGCTATCACTCACTAAAGACGGGACTTCCTGTCCCTGCATTGTCTTACTGAGCCTGCTTTATAAGCGAAGTATCTTAATAAATTTATATTAAAAAATTCATCCATGAATTTTTTAAATCACACTCTGCCAAAACAAGTTTGGCTATCACTCACTAAAGACGGGACTTCCTGTCCCTGCATTGTCTTACTGAGCTTGCTTTATAAGCGAAGTATCTAAAAGATAAGATACTTTTAATATATTATGCACTGCTGTAATATATATAATTTAGATTTTTCGCCTATAAAATCAGGCTCAAAATGACTTATGTGACAAACTTTTGGATAAGTCCAAAACAACAAAGTCATAAGCTGATATTTTCCACTATTAATGCTGATATATTCTATAAACCATGATTTATTTAGAACATTATGAAGATTAATTATACACAGCAGCTATATATTCTATCATGCCATATTAACATCTATAAAACTGTCTTATTAATGAAAGCACTTCATCTATGCTGTTAGTTTTATATATATTAGTTCTAAAATCTGCTGCCATTTCAAACCCCTTGCAAAACCATACAGCAAACTTTTTCAATATATGCATATAGTGAGTTTCTTTCATACCCCTGCCTTTTGTATGCTCAAGCATATAGCTCCAAAGCTCTATTAAAAGGCTGCCAATTTCAGCAGGACTTAAATAATTATATAAATCATCATCACTGCACTTATCTTCTATGGCTTTAAATACCCATGGTGCTTTCATCATGCTTCTTCCAATCATAATACCTGCAACGCCTGTTGCTTTCATTTCCCTATAAGTATTATATCCTGCTACACCACCATTACCAATAACAGTAATATTTGCCATATCTGCTATTTCCTGCAGTATATCAATGCGGACAGTGCCGCCAAACATATCTCGTTTTGTTCTGCCATGGACAACTAATGCATTTACACCTTCGTTTTCTGCTATTTTTAAAATCTCTTTATATACAAGATTTTTCTCATCAAGCCCTATGCGTATTTTAATAGAAAATGGTTTTTCTGTTGCATGGCGGATATTTGAAACAACAGCTTTTATTCTGCCTAAATCGCCAAGCAGAGAACAGCCACCGCCTGCTTTTATTACTTTTTTTACAGGACAGCCCATATTTACATCAAAAGCATCTACCTGACATTCATTTTCTGCCACACGCACTGCTTCTGCATAGTTTTCTGGTTTGCCTCCAAATATTTGAAACACTAATGGAGTATCACTTTCAAGCCTGTCAAGATATTCCATAGTTTCTTTATTTCTTCTTGCAAGCCCTTCTACAGAAATCATTTCTGAATATATTATGCCATTAAAAAATTTACGGAGTATTCTTCTATAAGGTAAATGTGAATAACCTGCCAGTGGTGCTGCGACTAGGTCATTTTTTAATAAATTATCTTTAAAAAAATCAGACATTATAATAAACCAATACTATGTTTTGTATCATATGCACTGCCTTTATAATTTAAAAAGTTTCTAAATCTATAAAATCTATATGCTGCATAGGCTATCATTTCTCCGTTATCTGTGCACCTTGCAGGCTCTGGAAAATATACATTTATATTTTCATAACTTTCTGCCCTTTCATTAAATACACGCCTTATTTCCTGATTTGCTGCAACACCACCGCCAACAACTATCTTATCTCTTTTAAAAAGTGATGCTGCCTGAAATGTTTTATCTGCTAATGTTGATGCAACAGTCCACTGAAAAGATGCAGCAATATCTTCAAGGCAGAACTGCTCTTTTTGTATAGTATTCATAACAGCAGTTTTTAAGCCGCTGAAACTAAACTTTATTTCCCCTTTGAAAGCCTGTGGAAACTTAACTGCATGCCTGTTCCCTTTTTCAGCCAGATTTTGAATAAATATACCACCGGGATATGGTCCACCCATAACCTTTGCAGTTTTATCAAAGACTTCACCTGCTGCATCATCTATGGTTCTGCCTATCAGTGTAAAATTCAATGCTTCATCTATATCAAAAATATGAGTATGACCGCCTGAAACAATTAATGCAGTATATGGCGGCTTTAAGTCTGGATATGAAAGCTCTGCTGCAAGGATATGTGCTGCTAAATGGTGAACTGGCACAACTGGTTTATGGAGTGCATAGCCTAACCCTTTGGCAAAAGAAACACCTACGAATAATGCACCTATAAGCCCCGGTGCATTTGTTACACCTATAATATCTAAATCCATACCTGTAAGAGCAGCATCTTTCATACAGGCATGGTATAAAGGCTCAATTTTTTGTATATGGTTGCGGGAAGCTACTTCAGGAATAACTCCACCAAATGAAGCATGAATATCTGCCTGAGAAAATGTTCTACTGCATAATGTTCCTTTCTCAGAAGAATATACTGCAACAGATGTTTCATCACATGATGATTCTATTCCTAAAACAATCATAATAACCTTTAATTTATAAGAGTTTTAATATCAACTAAATGATAGTTTAATTTTTCAAGCTGTGGCAGAGCTATTTTTAATGCTGCTAATGTGTTTGGGCGAATATGTCCGATAGCTATAATACTGCCGTCATCTCTTGCCTTTTCTGCAGCTTCATAGATTTTTGCAAGTATTGCTTCCACACTATTATCATTATCTAAAAACATTCTGTTTTCACCACATTTATAGCCTGCTTTCCTGCACTCTTCATAGGCTTTTGTCTGTGCTGTTGTGCGGCTGTCTACAAACCTGTTTGTGTAAGTTTTAGATGCACTTAATACTTGTGCCATTTTATGTGCATCTTCTGTAATAGCTGAGCCCATATGATTATTAAATCCGTCCACACTAACACCTAAACTTTCAAAATTTTCTTTTACAACACCAGCAATTAAAAGCTCCGGCATATTTGGAAGAACTGCACCCCTGCCCGGGTCAGTATTTGGATAGCTTTTTGGTGCCATTGGAAAATGCAGAAACACTGTTTTTCCAGCTTTTTTTGCAATCTGTGCTGTAAAGCTGCTATGCTCTAAATGAGGAAGCACAGCAACTGCAACAGGATATTTTATCTCTGCATATTCTTTTGCAAGCTCTGCACTATTTCCACCATCATCAAGAAGTATTGCAAACTTAACCTGTTTTTTAGAATATGGCGGAAGCGGAGGATATTTCACAGCTTCTGCCACCTGTGGTTTCTCTTTTACAGGCTCTTTCTTTTCCTGCTTCTTTACAACTTCTTTCTGAGGCTCTTCTTTTTTTACCACTTCTTTTTTAGGTGCTTTTAATACAATATTAAACTCATCTTTTTTACTTATACCTACTATTTTATTTTGTGCAGATTCTACTTTATAGCCATGTTTTCTAAGTATAGAACTTATGGCAGAATTTATGCCACGCTGCATATTTTCATCACATGTAATATCAAAATAAGTTATATCCCTGCCACTGCTTGTTTTTGACTTACGCTCTTTAACGGACGAGCGGCTTATTTCATGGTCATAAAGCACAAGGCGAATTAAATCTGTTATATTTTCATTACTAACTGTTTCCTGCTCTTTTTCCTTTTTAGGCTCTTCTTTTTTTACTGGCTCTTTTTTAGGCACAGGGACAGTTTTTGCAGCCTGCTGCTTTTGCTCTTTTTGTTCTTTCTGCTCTTTTTTCGCTGCTTCTGCTTTTTTCTGTGCAGGGATAACTGTTACAGTTTTAGGCTCTTCTTTTTCCTTAGAGCCTGTAATACTCATAATGCTGAAAGATATTAAAGCAATAAGCACAGCAATAAGACCAATGCCTAAAAAGATACCGCCACCTGCTGATTTAGATTTAGATGTTTTTTTACGGGTAGTAGTTTTTCTACCCGCAGGTCGCTTATTTGTTTGTCGTGCTGCCATATACTAACATACCTTTTAATACTTGAACTGCTGAAATGTATTGTAAATCATCATTTAACGGCAGCACTTGTGATGCTCTTTTTACTGAATCATCAACAGCTGCACTATTATCTTTTTCATTTTCGCCTTTTAAGTGGCCTGATAAATCTTTTTCTTTTATAACATAATAATCAGAAGTATATTCAATTATGCCAGGCTCTACTTCCACATCAGGCTTAATGCCTACACCCTGAATAGAGCGTGCGGCAGGGGTATAATATCTTGATGTAGTAAGGCGGACAGCAGAGCCGTCAGGAAGCGGAACAATAGATTGAACACTGCCTTTTCCAAAAGTTGATTTTCCAACAATTACTGCCCTTTTATAGTCCTGCATAGAACCAGCAATAATCTCACTAGCTGAAGCTGACCATTCATTAACTATTATAACCATAGGTATAGTTCTGTTAGAAAAATTAACTGATTCCGTTTTATAATGTTTTTCCTGTTTATCTCTTTCTCTTGTGAAAACTACTGTCTGGTTTACAGGTAAAAAGATACTTGCAATAGAAATAGCTTCGTTTAAAAGACCGCCGCCATTATTTCTTAAATCAAGCACTAAACCTTTTGCACCAGAATTAGTTAAGGCTTTGACTGCATCTGCCATTTCTCTGTATGAATTTTCCTGAAACTGTGTAAGTCTTATATAGCCAAGTTCTTTATCTATCATTTCATATTTAACAGATTTTATTTTAATTATTGCTCTTGTAAGAGTTAAATCAATAGGCTTGCTTTCCCCTTTTCTTGTAATAGTGAGCTTGATTTTAGAGCCTGATTTACCACGCATTTTTTTAACAGCTTCATCCAAAGTCATATTTGCAGTAGGCTCACCATTGATTAATGCTATAACATCGCCGCCTTTAATGCCTGCCTGCCATGCCGGTGTATCTTCTATTGCACTCATTACTGTTAATAAATCATTTTTCATAGTGATAGTTATGCCTAGCCCGCCAAAAGAACCGCTTGTGCTTTGCTGAAAACTGTTAAACTCTTCTGGTGTCATAAAAGATGAATGTGGATCTAGCTCTTCAAGCATACCCTTTATTGCACCATAAATTGCTTCTTTTTTATCTATTGTTTCTACATAATTTTTATCAACTAAATCAAGAACTCCCATAAATGTTTCAAGAGCTTTATACTGGTCATCTGGATTATATTTACCTTTTTGAGATAACTGAACAAATAAATTATTTATACCATCATTGTTACTATTTGCAGCGTATGCTTCACTTTTTGTGCCGCTGCCACTTAACTGCAATAAAGCATAAGAAATAAATACTATAGGAACTACTATAAATAAAACTTTTTGGATAATTTTCATATATAACTCCAATTTAAAAATTTAACTTTATATTATATAAACTATTTTCAAGATATATCAACCTTTTTTAAACCATAAATTAGGATTTAATGCCTGCTCTTTTTTCCGAAGCTCAAAATAAAGATACGGATTATCTACTGCAGGGTCTACTATAATATCGCCTAATATATCACTTTGACGAATTTTTTTACCTGTTTCTACAAGCAGAGTATCCATATTTCCATAAACAGTATAGTATGATGAGCCATGATCAATAATTACAAGATTATTAAAATTCTTTACATTATCTGCAAAAACTACCATGCCGTCTGCTACAGCTTTTACCTGAGTTGTGCCTGCTGGAGATATTTTTATACCTTTATGCATTATCTTAATGCCAGCATCTGCCACTATATGCTCGCCATACTGCTCTATTATTTTTCCATTTACAGGAGTAGGAAGTTTTTTTACAAGCCTGCCAAATGGTGAATCATCTGCCATAGCTGTCATAACAGGCTTATCTTCACCAAAGGTTTTTATCCTGCCCTGATTATTATTTGCACTATTTTTCTGCTGATAAATAGATTCTGCATTTGTATCTTTTTCTGCCTGTAATTGTATCTGGTCATCAAGCTCTTTTCTTTGAAATTTTAAAAGCTCAATATATTCTTTCCTGCCTGCTTCATCATGCTTAATCATAGTCATCATAGAATTATAGCGTTTTTTTTCTGACTGCAATTCTTTAACAGCACTATTCCTGCTTTCTTCTAATGATGCAAGCTCTAAAACTCTGGCTTCTTCTTCTACTTTAAGGTTTTTAAGGGTTTTTACATCTTCATTAAGCTTATCTATTTTCAGCCTTAAATTAACACCTGCTTTTCCTAATATTTCAAGAATTTTAACAGTATCTTGCGGCTTTTCTGATGTGGTGATAATCTTAATATCTGAATAACCCATATTATCTATCACATACATATTGCTTTTTGCAATATCCTTTTTATTTTCATCTATTTCTTTTGAAACTTTTATTATACTGCTGCGTATACTGTTTATATTGCTTTCACACCTTTTCTTTTCCTTATTAAGCTCAGAAATAAGAATATGATAGTTGGATATTTTAGATGATAATACACTTATCTGCTTTGTAATACTCATTTTTTCTGACTGCAGTTTTTTAAGCTCCGCTTCTTCACTGCGAATATTTCTATTTATTTCTTCTAATGATGCAGTCTGAGCATATACACAAACAGTATAAAATAAAAGTAATAAACCAGTTAGTATAAACTTAATCTTCATTGATAGATGATACCTGTTTTAAAAATGATATAACACTTGCTCTTGCAGAAATCACACCTATTATACATACAATTATACATGATAATATAAAATATTTTATATCTGGCACATCATATATGTTAATACCTGCCTGAATTAATATGCGACTGTTAAAAGGAATGAAAACTGCTGCAAAAATAATCAGGCTGCATAAGTATGCAAATAATGATAAAAAAAATGACCCAAATAAATAAGGCACTGATATAAAAGGTCTGGTTGCTCCCACAAGAGAATAAAGCTTAATTTCTTCCTTATATTTGTATAATGAGAGTTTAATAGTATTATACACTACAAAAACAGCTGACAAAGCAAAAAGCACACTCATTGCTGTAATAAAAAGCCATGCTCCTCTGCCTATTGCTTTAAATTTTATCATATATTCTTTGCCATAGCTTACTTCATCTACTCCTTTAATATGTCCTGCTTCTGTAACTATTTTATCAAGAGTTTCTTCTAATGTATCACTTGGATAAATCTCTATAAACGACGGGAAAAACTCTTCTGCAAAACTTTCAAGAGTAGCAGCTTTTGGTGCATTTGCAACTGCAAAAGCCTTTGCATCTTTCTGACTGTAATATTTTGCACTTGTAACATTATCAAGCACTTTTATAGATGACAATATTTGTTCCGCTATAATATCATTATTATTTGCAAGATATACCCTTATTGTATTAGCCTGTGATAAATGGTTTAAAAAACCTGCTGTGCCTGAGCCTGCCACCCAGAAAACATGATACATAAAAATAACAGTAGTAAGAGTTAAAAAAGAAAGAAAATTACTGCGTAATATAACAAAAAACCTAATCACACCACGCATAAAAAGATAGGTAAGCTTAGAGCTCATTTCTCACCTCATCTCTCATAACTTTACCTTTTTCAAGCTCTATTTCTCGGGCTGGATATTTTTCCCGTAAAAATTTATCGTGGGTAGCCATAATTACTGTAGCACCAGTGTCTATACATTCTCTTAATACTGCCATAATATTTTCAGCATTTTCCTGGTCTAAATTACCAGTCGGCTCATCTGCTAAAATAATTTTAGGGTCATTAATTAATGCTCTTGCAACAGCTACACGCTGCTTTTCTCCACCTGATAAGTTTTTAACTATATCATCACGCTTTTCAAATATTCCCATTCTTTTAAGCAAAGGCCATATACGCTCTCTTGCTGCACTGCGTTTCATATAAAATATATCAAGCCCTAGTTTTACATTATCAAAGACTGATACATTTTCTAAAAGTTTATAGTCCTGAAATACTACACCTATCTGACGGCGTAAAAAGGGCACTTCTATTCTGCTCATTAAATTAATATCTCTGCTTTCAATAGAGACAACTCCACGGCTTGGAAGTAAATCGGCATATATAAGTCTTAAAAATGTAGACTTGCCTGCCCCTGACCTGCCTATTATATATACAAACTCACCACGCTTTATTTCCACATTAACATTATTTAAAGCCTGATATTCACCAACAAAGGAAACACCAACATTAACAAACTTTACCAATACTTTACTCTCAAAAAATTTTTAATATTTTACTAAAAATATTCTAATTATTCAAGTTTTTTATTTTTAAGCATTAATTTACTTTATATATCAACATATTAAAAAAAATCATATTTTTTTAAATTTTAAGTTTATTTTTTTTGTTAATAGGATTATAATTCAATAACTAAATAAGGTAAGGAGTTTGTTATGCTGAATGATATTATTGAACAGTTTATGAAAAGCAAAAATATGACTAATTTTGATTTTTCTCTTAGACCAAATCACGATATAGACAATCCTTTTGCTAAAACATCAATGGATATTATTGACAGATTACAGCAGTCAATTGAAAAAGCTGATAAGTCAGTTTTAGGTGATGTTCTTTTAGATGAAGCAAAAGAACATATCAATTTTTCCTACAAAATATATAGTCAGGTTGTTAAAATGACAGCTGAAGATGAAGGACTTCTTTTTAAAGCCAGACTTATAGAAATCCTTAATGAACTTGAAAGTAAATGTGATAATGAAAATGAACAGTTTGCTGATTTATTAGATTTTGCTGCTATATTAACAAATATAATAGAAAACCACATACATGATAACGAATTAAAAAATGCTTTTATAATCACTCTGCTTTTATTTGAAACAGCTGAAGAAATGAGAATTAGAAATATACATATTCCTTTTACTTTAGAATTTAAGGATTATATTATTGATAACCATCTTACTTTACTGCATGTTATCACAGCAAAGGCACATCAGCATAATGATAAAGAAACAAATAACTTTTTTATAAATGAAATATTACAGTATATAAATAAGTTTGCATATAATAAAAATGTTGGTATATGCTTTGATATGCTTTATTTTGCATCTTATTTAACAAATGAAGAAAGTGCAGCTGTTATCACTCAGGCTGCAGCAGAGCTGCAAAAACATACTGCACATTCTACATCAAAATCTATACTTAATTACATTAATGCAGGCATTATATATGCAGACAAAGGCTCTGATGAAACAGTAGAATATGTATGCAAAAATGTTAAAGATTACCACTGCATAGGCAATATTGCAAACACATGTATGCTTATAGATGATATAAAATGTGCAGAAAAAATTCTTGAATTTGTTGTGAAGAATAAAAAATTACCTAAACAATTTAAACTTTCCTTTTATCAACAGTTACAAATTGTATACTCTTTATTACAAAATGAGACAAAATTTGCTAAAATTGCAAAAGCAAGATTTGCACTTGGCGATAAAAACGCTTATTTTGATGCAGTAGATGCCTATACATCACTTGGTATATATGAGCAGGTGAAAGAAGAAATACACAAAACAGCTTGCAGACAGGTGCCTATATATGATTACTGCAGCTTACTGGCAGATAATAAAGAATTTACATTATTAATAGACAGATTTAACATAATTCAATCTACAAAAGATATCAGCGAAGCTGTAAAATTTATGGATGATAAAGGTATTGCTCTGTATGATGATGACACAAATAAAAGGCTGCTTAATATTCTAGAAGAAAAAACTAAAAATTATAAAAAACTGTCAGCACATGTTAAAAGTCTGCTTGATTTAATTACATTATAGCATATACAATAAAATTTGTAAAAATGATATATTGTGTATATTTTGTTATAAAATACAAATAATAATTAAAAAATACTTGTAATAACAAAAAAAATGTGTTAAATCCTACTATATGACTATACATTAAGATTACACTTATTATTTTGTGAAAAAATGTTAAATATTCATTAATTTAATGTATAAATCATAAATATAAATTGACATAAGGAGCAATTATTATGATATATATTAAAAGCTTCATAATGAGTTGTGATAAGGAGAATTTATTATGATAGGGAAAAAGCTCAAAGTGCTGCTAAAACAGACTGGCAAAAGGCAAATTGACCTTGCAAGACATTTAGGTATCTCTGCATCTCGTTTGTCTAACTATTTAAGTGATAAAAGAGAACCAGATTTCCAAATGCTTTCTGAAATGGCATACTTCCTTGGCGTTGATTTAAACTATTTTTCTAACAAAAACTTTAAAAAGAAACGCAAAGATGATATTTTTGAAATAGCTGAAGATGGTTATGTTCATGGCAGCGAAAGAGAAAGCATTGTTAAAGTTGCCATCTCACCTGTTAATGGCAAAAAGAAAGGTATTACCACAAACACTATTCCTGTTAGTGGTCTTTTCCTTTTAGGCACAAAAAATCCAGAAGAAAATGTTACTGTGTTTGAAGTAAACAGCGAAGTTCCTGCTTTTATTGCAGGGGATAATGATTACTTTATATGCGTAAAATGCTCTGCTACTCCACTTAATGATGGTGATATGATATTTGAAAATGGCAGAAATATGAAATTTTACCGCTTTTACAGAGATAAAGATTTCGTTGTTCTTATTAATATGGAAAACAATAAAGAACATTTAAGAGTTACTTCTATGAGCGAATTAGAAGGTTTTCACAAAGTTCTTTGGTTAATAAAAAAATATTAATCAAAGCAGCTGCAAATCAAAACTGCACTTATTATTTATGAGACAAACCAGATTTCTGGATAGATTTTAATATTATATGGTTTGAGTTTTGTATTATACATGGCTCAAACCATTTAGTCCATATTTTATAGATTTGTCCAAAAATTTCTACTATATTCACTTTAAACCTGATTTTTAATATAAAAAATTTAAATTATATATTATTAAAGTATTGTATAATATATTTAAAACTATATAGCTTTTTAGATACTCCGCCTTTAATAAGGCTAAGTAAGACAATGCAGGGACAGGAAATCCCATTGCATAGCATAAGTAATGGGAGCATTTGCGAACAAGTGTGATTTAAAAAATTCAAGGGGAGCGTATTTTGCGATACAAGGACTTTCCGAGCAAGCAGCGGTGGAATTAAAAGTCCGCAGTTGGACAGTATTTTTAATATAAATTTATTATGGCATTTTGAGCCTGATTTTATAAGGCGAAAAATCTATCAGTGTGATATATCATAAAAATATATTATTATTTCTTTCATATAAATTTATATACAGCTTGTTTTTTTTGAATAAGTATATAAAAACTCCGCTCTGCAATACAGAGCGGACAATATATTAATGCAGGATATTTTATAAATATCAATGCAGTTACTTCACAGTATGCAGAGCACCTGATTTTGTTACAGGTCTTGTTTTGTGACATACAAGACAGTTTTTAGATGGGGTGTTATTCCAGCTGCCTACGGGAACTACACAGCTTGTGCCACAGTGGGAGCCTGCTCCTGATACAAATCCTGCTCGGGCATGGCTCATTGGATAGGATGTCTCATGACAGCTGTCACAGAAATCTT
>Ga0209694_1000576_pt1 | contig 55004 bp, 56 predicted proteins | sample GluameincwithD2O_FD_187499 | JGI IMG/M metagenome (GOLD analysis project Ga0209694, IMG submission 187499) | Mouse cecum microbial communities from Vienna, Austria - Glucosamine amended microcosms incubated with D2O (SPAdes) (version 2) | ecosystem: Host-associated > Mammals > Digestive system >... | reverse complement strand
GTATTGTTACATAATCCGTATAGCCTCGCGCTACGATATTTGGATTACGATAGTCTTCATCAGACAGTTTCTTCTTTTCGTCAAGCCATATGTCATAGGACTGTTCCGTGCGCTCGAAGCGCACCATTTCAAATAGTTCGTCCATGCCCTCGGGCAGGCACATCCATATTGCATCTGCGGTTTTCATGCCACAAATTTAACACTTTTCTCAAAATTCATGCACCGTGTTTTCGGCTTGACCCATAAATCGGCTCAAGCCGAAAGCACGGTGCATATGTTAAATTTCAGCTCCCTATTGGCATACGCTGTATTCATGCCCTTGTGTTCAAATTCTGTGTTCAAGAGGGCTATTAAACCGAACACGGAGTGGCTGAAATAGCAAGAGTCGGTACAGCGAAGCCTGCGGAGCAACCCGCTCAGGCTATCAGACACTCTGTGTTTAGCCCACTCTTCAATTCTGGCAATGCGGTCAACGGTAGTGCAGACTCGTCAAACGCCGTTGACGGCATTGACTCCATCGGCACTGCCTCGCTTGCGACCGACAATGCCGAGTCGTTGAGCCTCTCGCAAGTTATGTCAGTTTTATGATGTATAGCAAATAGAATTGTGGTATTGCTCTGTTTTGTTTGGTATGATTAACAAAATTTGCTATCTTTGCGACATGAAGATAATAGCAAGGCAACAGTATATTGAGCATATTCAGAGATTTATCGGCAAGGGGATGATAATCGCCCTTACCGGGCAGCGTCGCGTTGGCAAGAGTTATATAATCCGTCAACTCGTCACGGAGATTGAAGCCGACAATCCGGATGCCAATATCATATATATCAATAAGGAAAAGACAAAGTATGCCGACATCAGAAACGCAGATGATCTCTCGCGATACCTTGACGGCAAACTGAAAGAAGATGCCGATAATTATCTGCTCATTGACGAGGTGCAGGACATTGACGGTTTTGAGAATGTCCTCCGTAGTCTCAATGCCGATGAGGAATGTCAGATTGTTGTGACCGGAAGTAATGCAAAAATGCTTTCGTCAGAGCTATCCACATACCTCGGCGGTCGATATATTGAGATTCATATCCTGAGTCTTTCATTCCGGGAGTTCCTGACCTTTCACGGTCTTGATGATTCAGATGACAGTCTTCTGAAATATCTCGGCTTCGGTGGTCTTCCTCACCTGTACCGTCTCGGACTTGAAAATGAGGATATGGTCTGGGAATATATCCAGAACATCTACAATACCATTGTTCTTAAAGATGTGGTGCAGCGGGAAGGACTTCGCAATGTGACACTATTTGAAAATCTGATGTCATACGTCAGCGACAACGCAGGTCAACTTGTGTCAGCCACGTCATTGTCTAAATATCTCAAATCACAGCGAGTGGAATTGACCCCGTTGTCGGCGATAAATTATCTGAAAGCCGCCTCAAACGCTTACATCATCAATAAGGTGCCGAGATATGACATACATGGAAAGCGTCTGTTGGAGACAAACGACAAATACTACTTTGAGGACTTGGGGCTGCGCAATATGCTTGCCGGACCCAACCGTACCGGCGACATAGAGAAAGTAATAGAAAACACCGTCTATCTACACCTCAAAAATCTCGGATACAAGATCAGCGTCGGAACACTTCCCAATGGTGAGATCGATTTCGTTGCCGAAAAAGGCGGCACATCGGTCTATATACAGGTGGCATATCTCATAGCTGACGACAAGACAATGGAACGGGAGTTTGGAAATCTGATGAAGATACAGGACAACTATCCCAAGTATGTCATATCCATGAATCCGATGTCACGCCCTCAAAACTATGAAGGCATAAAACATATGACCTTACGGCAGTTCCTGATGTCGGATAACTTATAACTCATGGCAGTTCATTTTAGGAACTTTTAATATAACCAATTTGGCACTGCTGCAACTAATAACTAATTTTGTAAAAACGAAGATAAGAACGGCGTTGCAGAATGATGAAGTACAGAGGTGCCTCATCCGAGCCAAGTTCGAAATTTAACATCGAGGATAAACTATCCCACAATAAGTTACCTTGAAGTTCAAAGTAGAAGTGGGACCACTCGTAAAAATCACCAAATTAAGAAAATCGCTGAAAATCAGACATTTCAGCGGTTTTTCTTTTATCCTTTTCCAACCAAGGATAGATAACACAAAACATATCCCAATTGGACCACTAAAAAAAGTAGCCAGCTAATTGCTGACTGCTTTTTTTAGTGCCTTTTTCCGCTGAAATATACCGAATCGCTCCCTCTGTTTATTCTTGATTACTTTCCATTGCCTTCTTTGGACATGAGCGGACGCATTTTCCACATTCAATGCACTTGTCGTGGTCTATGACTGGATAGCCGTCGGGACCTTGTGCAATGGCACCCACCGGGCAAAGACGTATCAATGGACACACATGGTCATGCGGACATAGTTTTCGGTTGACTCCTATCATCAGTTATTTGGTTTTGAGGTTTGATTTTCATGATTTTGAGTGGGCATGACGCTACACATTTGCCGCATTTGATACAATCGGCGTGAAGATAGCCAGTCTCTGAGCCGCGACTATCGTAAGGTGTAATCTGCATGGGACATACCCTTGCGCAACTTTTGCATTTCATTTGGCAAGAGATGTCAACGTAGACGCTGGTGAACGCCTTAGGATACGGAGCTTTCTTTGGAGCAACCCATGATGAAAGTGTTCCCATAGGGCAGAATGAGCACCACGTCCGTGGTGCGTAGATGAACGAGAGGGTCACTCCTACCACTGTGGTTATCGCTATGATATTCCAAAACACACGCCCTATGGCATTCCAATCACCCCATGCGAAATACATCTGCACACCGAACACGGTAAATATGAAGAGAACCATAAACAGACGGAAGCCGAATGTGCGGACAAAGGGTGGAATAGGGCGATGAGGCGAGTATTTCGCCAATAGACGGTCGTACATATTACCTCTAGGACAAGCGTTGCCACACCACCATCGGCCACGGCTCACGGAAAATGCCACAGGAGCTATCATGCATACCAACGCCAACAATCCTATTGCCGGATAGAAATAACCTATCGCGAGATAAGCCAACAGTATCCAGTAAAGCGACCAGCCTTTGGTCGGTAAATATCTGTGAAATCTTTTCTGTGCCATAATCATTTTTTAATATGGCACAAAATTAATGTCTTTATGATAGAGCAACAACAGATTTTAGCTATCTTTGCATTGAATTTATCTATCATGACTCTTCAACAGCTGAAATACATAATAGCGATAGACCGATACCGCAATTTCGCAAAAGCCGCTGCGGAACTTGATGTAACGCAGCCTACACTCAGCGCGCTTCTCCTAAAGCTGGAGAATGAACTCGAAGTACGCCTTTTTGAGCGTAGCAACAAGAGTGTGCGCCCAACGGCCATCGGAGAAACAGTGATAAGGCAGGCTGAGAAAATTTTAAGTCAGGCCGAGTTGATTTCAGAGACAATCTCGGAGCAGAAAGGCGAAGTATCCGGTTCGCTTTCAATCGGTATCGGGGCCAGCATCGCACCTTATCTCATGCCGTGGTTCATCAAAAAATACACAGACCGTTATCTAAATGTAAGGCTGACTGTCAACGAGATTAGGGGTGATATGACCATCGACTCTCTCCGCTTGGGAAAGATTGATATCGGAATCGCAATCAGTGGCAATACCTCTCAGGAAACTATTGAAATTCCTTTCTATTGCGAGCCGTTCCACGTCTATGTGGCTAATGATTGTCTGTTGAAAATGCCTAAATTCAATCCGGCAGATCTGCTGCATGAAAAGATGTGGATAATGAAGGAGTCACAATGTATGCGCGAGAGCGCATTCAGTTTTTGCAAAACAAGGAGTATCGGTCGTCATATCTATGAGGCTGGAAGCATCGAGACACTGATACGCATTGTCGATATAAACGGAGGCTTCACAATCATACCGGAAATGCACCTTCCATTTCTGACAGACGCACAGCGGGAAAATGTACGACCGATAGAGGGTGAATATGTCTCGCGACGGTGTGTCTCAATCTATATCCGCAAGGATTTTATAAGATACCGCATGTTGAAAAGTTTGATTGAAATCATGTTGTCAATTATTCCTAACAAAATGATTGACAGCAATCTGCATAACAAGATCGCATTAATATCAAAGAATTGCCATACATTATATTGAATTACAACAGGTGCGAGATCGACTAAGAGGTTGTTTAAAACGGCAGTGATGTCGCCCAAAACTTTATAGGTTTATAATTACGCTGATGCAGGAAACTTCCAACATTAAGAGGGTGTTTATTAATCGAATTTGTCATTCCGGTTTGATTTTCATACATTTGTAGAAACTTAACATACAATCGTCACATACGTGACTTCACCAATCCTATCACTCTTATGCCACGCATTCTGATCATCACCTTCTGCATGCTCTGTGCCATGCAATGGTCTCTTACCTCTGCCAATGACTGGGAAAATCCACAGATCTTTGCCTCAGGCCGCGAGCCGGCCCGTGCGACCGCCTTCCCCTATGCCTCTCCGGCTAAGGCTCTGGGCGGCAACTATGAATCATCACCTTTTTTCATGAGCCTCAACGGGAAATGGGCTTTCAGATTCTCTCCGACTCCTGACAAGCGGCCTGTCGGATTCCATGACCCCGGATTCAGCACTGCCGGATGGGACAGCATTCCGGTGCCCTCAAACTGGGAGACCGAAGGTTACGGTACACCTATATATACCAACGTCACATATCCGTTTCCGAAAAACCCGCCGTTCATCGACCACTCCGACAACCCTGTTGGGTGCTACCGCCGTTCGTTCGAACTGCCCTCCGGCTGGGACGGTCGCCAGGTGTTTCTCCACTTCGGCGGCTCTACGGCCGGAATGTATGTGTGGATCAACGGCCACAAGGCGGGCTATGTGCAGAGCACCAAAAATCCGGCAGAGTTCAACATCACCGAATATATCACACCAGGACGAAACGAGCTTGCCTGCGAAGTCTATCGCTGGACCGACGGATCATATCTCGAAGACCAGGACTTCTGGCGCCTGTCTGGCATAGACCGCGATGTCTGCCTATATTCTACAGACAGCCGGCGCATTTTCGACTTTTTTGCCAACGCCGACCTCGACCGCAGCTACACCAACGGAGAATTGAAACTTGAGACTGTGTTGAAAAACTATGCTCAGACACCTGCCGCTACCAGCCTTGAAGTCTCGCTTTATGACGCCGCCGGCAAACGGGTCTACAAAAACACCCGGCGGCTGAATCTCGGAGCATCAGCCACCACCACCGAAGCGCTGACCGCAAAAATAGGCAAAGTCAGAACTTGGAGTTGCGAGGACCCATATCTCTATACACTTGTGCTCACACTTTCTGACAGCTCAGGCCGTGTCATCGAGTCAACATCGGCAAAGACCGGATTCCGCAAAATCGAGATCAAAGACAGCCGCCTGACGGTCAACGGCAAGCCGCTTGAAGTCCACGGAGTCAATCTCCATGAGCATCACCAGACCCAAGGCCATGTGGTTGACCGCGAGACGATGATGGATGACATCCGCACGATGAAGCGCCATAATATCAACGCCGTGCGCACAAGCCACTATCCCCAGTCGCCGCTGTGGTATGATCTCTGCGACCGCTACGGCATCTATCTCGTGGATGAAGCCAACATCGAGGCCCATGCAATGGGCTCGGTTCCCTGGGACCGGATCGACGACTGTCATCCGGCTAAACGTCCGGAATGGCAGGCTGCGATTCTCGACCGTGAGATCTCCCTTGTGGAGCGCGACAAAAACCATCCGAGCGTTATCATCTGGTCGCTCGGCAACGAATGCGGCAACGGCGAGAATTTCCATGCAGCATATGACTGGATAAAGAAGCGCGACAGTTCGCGCCCCGTACAGTTCGAACAGGCGGGTGAAGACCGTAACACCGACATAGTCTGCCCCATGTATCCAGGCATCTACCAGATGAAAGAATATGCAGCCCGAAACAATCCCGGCAGACCGTTCATAATGTGTGAATACGCTCATGCAATGGGCAACAGCACCGGTAACTTCCAGGAATATTTCGACATAATCCGCTCGTCAGACCACATGCAGGGCGGTTTCATCTGGGACTGGGTGGATCAGGGCCTTCTCACCAAAGACGAGAACGGCGACAGCTACTGGGCCTATGGCGGCGATTTCGGTGCCTATACCCACACTCACGATGAAAATTTCTGCATCAACGGACTCGTACAGCCTGACCGCACGCCCCACCCCGGACTGACCGAAGTCAAAAAAGTCTACCAGGACATACGTTTCTCCTCCACCGACCCCGCATCAGGCAAAATCACGATCGAAAACCACTTTCACACACGCAATCTGCTTGACTATGATCTCCGCTGGGAACTGCTGATGAACGGCGTAGTGACAGACTCCGGCATGATCTCGGCCAATGTACCGGCCGGACAGTCAAAAACTTTCAGCCTGCCTATCAAAAAAATAGATTCTGACAACAGCAACGAATACTTCCTCTCCCTCTATGCCTACACCCGCAAAGGAGATGAAATCATACCGGCCGCACATGAAGTAGCCCGCGAACAGTTTGCACTGAACCCGTCCCATCCCCGTCAGCTGAAAATAACCGCTAACCTCACAGCCCCAAAGGCAGTCAATGACAAAGGCCGCTGGACAGTCAGCTGTGCAAACGGCGTGACAGTCCGCTTCGACTCCGTCAGCGGAATGCTGAGCGGCTACAGCGTCAATGGGCGCGAGCTTATAGCCGCCGGGCCTGAACCTTCGTTCTGGCGTGCCCCGACTGACAATGACTGGGGCAACAGCATGCCCCACAAAGCCAATGCCTGGCGCTATGCCGCGAAAAACCGCAGTCTAAAATCGTTTGAAATGACCTCAGAAGATGGCAATCCGACTGTCAGAGCAGTCTACCGCCTTCCTGATGTCCGCTCAGACTATCATGTCACCTATCGCATCGAGCCCGACGGTTGCATCAAAGTCACCTCGTCATGGCAAGCCGGTGACAATGAGGTCCCTGAGCTGATGCGCTTCGGCATGAGACTGGACCTCCATGCCGGGACGGACAATTTCAGATGGTATGGCCGCGGGCCCGGCGAAAACTACTCCGACCGCAACACAGCCTCATTCATCGGCATCTGGGAAGGAAAGGTCGCAGACCAGTTCTATCCCTACATCCGCCCGCAGGAAACCGGCAACAAATCTGATGTCCGCTGGGCCTCACTGACCGATACAGAAGGCTACGGAATCAGAATAGACGGCGATGAGCCGCTCAATGTCAGCGCTCTCGATGTGCTCCCCGAAGATCTTGATCCAGGAATGAAAAAGCACCAGATGCACAATTCAGACGTGCGCCACCACCGCGACCGCGTCTTCCTCTACATAGACCTCGCCCAACGCGGACTCGGCGGAGACAACAGCTGGGGAGCCGGACCGCACTCGCCTTACAGACTGAAAGACAAGTCATATAGCTACAGCTACACCATAGCCCCGCTGCAACCATAGCCAACTTCTGAAATAACAGACCGCAGACAATATCACCGTCTCAGTCCGCAAAAAAAACGGACCGGGACGGTGGTATTCAAATATTTTAACCTAAATATTTTCAAGTCACCTTGCAACAGCCCGGCTCAGAAGCCCGACAATCCACAGAAGGAAGATGGCTCCGACCACAGACGTTATCAGATTACCTATGATCCCTACGGCCGTGATGCCAAGCAGTCCGAAAAGCCAACCGCCAAGCACACCGCCGATTATGCCTACTATCAAATTCACAATAACACCAAAACCGCCACCTCTCATAAGCTTGCCGGCGACGAAACCGGACACAATTCCAATGATTATATACCACAAAAAGTTCATAGCTGAAATAGTTTTAACAGGTTTTCAATATTCTCTCCAACGGCTCACCCCCCTTTTTGGTTCAACCCACCACAGAGAGGCTGTTCATTTCCCGAAGCAGAAGCCTTATATATAATATATATTTATTAAATTTGTGGCCTCTATGAAAAACGCTTCATATACACGCGCACGATTATTGTTACAATCCGCCTGACATTGTAACATTTTTGTAATTTTTATTTTTAGCACATAAATCATTGAAAACTAACAAAATACGCCAATTTGTAACAACTTTGTCATCAAATTAACATATTTTTACATTAAATTTCTGAATATTCCGTCTCAAGGCAGTAATTTTGAACTGTCAAACAAAACAAGCACCGACAAACAATCGAAATTAACAACTCTCCATTACCTCAATAAAAACGCTTCAATTATGGGAACTCAGGAATTTCAGAACAAGCTTATGAGCCTTCAGAGCAACCTTCTCAACTTTGCGTACATGCTCACATCCAACCGTGACAACGCTTATGACCTGCTGCAGGACACCACCCTGAAGGCCCTCGACAACGAAAGCAAGTATGTTGACAACACCAACTTCAAAGGCTGGGTTTTCACCATCATGCGCAACATTTTTATCAACAACTATCGTCGCGTAGCACGCTCGGCAACTGTCATCGACCAGACTGAAGATCTCTATCACCTGAACCTTTCGCAGGATTCAGGCCTCGAAACCCCCGAAGGATCTTTCGGAGCAAACGAGATCACAGATGCGATCAACGCTTTCCCCGATGAATACCGCATCCCCTTCTCGATGCACGTAGCCGGCTACAAATACAACGAGATCGCTGAAAAGATGAATCTCCCCCTCGGCACTATCAAGAGCCGTATCTTCTTCGCTCGCAAGAAACTCCAGACTCAGTTTGCCGACTACCGCTAAGGCGCGCGACGACGACTGACCTGATGAATGCAGGGCTCAAAGTCCAGACGTCATCATAATAAAAAACTATTTTGTAGAGATTAAGTTTCATGTTTCAACTATAGCTGTTTCCAAACAAGGTTAAATAAAGGTAAATAAGATTGGTTTAAACACACACATACGGAAACAATTTTAAGGTATTGATTTGAACACACTAAAGTCCGGCGCGAAGCGATTTCGCAGCCGGACTTGTCATTTAGAGGCCGTTAAAGACCCCGTTTCTCTATATCTATTACTCTAATCCACTTTTCTATTCTGGGACACCGGTCATTCGGCTGTCAGCAGCAGGACTCTCGAGCCCCATTCGGTGCGTTTGTCCTTGTCGACATTATAGCCTACCGGCATTTCCAAGCCATTGTCCATCAGATAACGGCCGGAAAAGACCTTGCCTTCATATCGGAGCGGTTTATTGTCTATACGGTTTATCTCGCGCACCTTATAATTCCGGTCGGGATCCAGGCCGGCCATCTTCACGCGCGGAAGCTGCTGATTGCGGAATGCCTCGGTCTTCCACCAGAAATAGACCGCCTTGTCTTTTTCAGGAGTGGCATACAGAAGAGAGGCCACACCAAGGCCCTCGTAAGGCGACTGCAGGCGATAGATATCACCCTGCTGCACAACAGGACGTATCTCCTTGTACTCGGCTATCACCTTGCGACACTGCTCCCTTTCAGCCTCCGACATGTCGCGCGGCTGTATCTCCATGCCCAGGCGCCCGCTCATAGCCACGTCAATGCGGTATTTCAGCGGCATAGAGCGATAAGTCTGATGGTTAGGAGTGGCGCTGATATGCGAAGCCATAGCAACGGCAGGGAAAAAGTAGGAAGCACCCCACTGCATGTAGACTCTCTGGAGGGCATCGGTGTTGTCGCTAACCCAGAATTCGTCAAACCAGGGGAGCACACCGTAGTTTGCACGACCGCCACCGCTTGCACATGCCTGTATGGTCAGGTCGGGATACTTGGCGCGGATGCGGTCAAGCACTTTGGCAAGACCTTTGTGATAGTCTATGTAGAGATGGCTCTGATTATCGGCTGAAAGATATTGCGAACCGTGGCTGCGGACCGACATGTTGGCGTCCCATTTGATATAGTCGATTTCAGGATATTTCGTCATCAGAGTGTCGACTACCTCAAACACCAGATCCTGAACCTTAGGGTTTGAGAGGTCAAGCACAAGCTGGGTGCCACCGCGTCCATAGACGTGATCGCGGTGGCCGGGCTTGATCACGTATTCAGGATGCTTCTCATAAAGTTCGCTTTTGGAGTTAGTCATCTCAGGCTCTATCCATATGCCGAACTTTATGCCCTTGCTTTTGGCCGCATCAATCAACCCCTGTATTCCGTGGGGCAGCTTGCGGGTGTCAACAATCCAGTCGCCGAGGCCCTGCGTGGCGTTGTCGCGCGGATGCTTCACGCCAAACCAGCCGTCGTCCATGACGAAGAGTTCGCCGCCCATCGAAGCTATATCAGCCATCATATTTTCCATCCCGGTTTCTTCGACATCGAAATAGACACCTTCCCAGCTGTTTAGCAAGATCTTGCGGAGTTCATTGCCGTGGGCAATCCTGTGGTTACGGCCCCAGCGGTGGAAATGGCGGCTCACTCCGCTCATGCCCTCGTTGCTGTAAGTAAAGGCCAGCGGCGGGGTTACGAACACCTCGTCTTTCTTCAGATGATACTCCGAATTGTCCTCATTAATGCCGGCGAAAAAACGATGATAATCAGTCTCGTCAGTGTCAATTACCAGCTTGTAGTTTCCGCTGTAGCAAAGGGCGGCCCCGATGACGCGGCCGTCATTCTCACGCGGCTTTCCGTCAAGCGAAAGCATCAGCTCGCCGTGGGCAGTATGGGAGTTGCGCACACCGTCGCGGTTTTTGATCACACGCATTCCGTGTGTCAGGCGCGAGCAGTCAACCCGGCTTTCATTGCCCCAGCTTCCGTAGAGCTGCGAGAGCCAGACATCGCCATAGCGCACAGGCAGACATCCTGAAGCGAAACGGTCGATGGTCACAATGCCTTTCTCCTGATGAGAAATTTCAGTCCATGTCTCGATGACATCTTCAGCCGGATATGTTCGATAGTTGACACTGACAGTGAAAGGATAATGGGAATCCCGAAGCTTCACGGTTGTGATTTCCGAGTCGCCGTCCCTGCGGGCCGACGTACTTTCCACTTTAAGATCAAGCGTCATGTTTCCATCGGCATGAACCGCACTCAGAGCCGCTTCACGTGTAGTGTCAAGCCCATAGGCGGGATATGCGTCGGCCACGGGGCTTCCGGCCGCCCTGAGATTGTCAGCGTCAGAGTCGGAGATACGGCCGCCGTAATAGAGAAATTTCAGATTTTTCCCTTTTTCGGCATCAAGCACCATTGAGGTCGACGGAGTGTCAAGTTTCAGCACTTTGGCATATGCGCTCCACGGAAGTCCTGCAAGCAGGACAGCAGCGAGTGAGACGCGCCCTATCATTCTGTGTTTCATATGGCAGATGTTAAGAGATTGTTTAATTACAAGTGTTACTTAGAGACTATTTCTGGATTCGAGCAGAAGTTCGCCGAATTCGAGAATGCTTTTTGCCGTAATGTCGGGCATAGGATCGGATGCAAGCGCAGTTTCAAGTGTTGTCTCGCCTGAAAGCACCAGCACTCCGAGCGCTCCGGCGTTACGGGCCATAGCCACATCTGTGTAGATGCGGTCGCCACACATGGCAATCTCGTCGGCGGCAAGGCCGTAACGGTGACGTATGCCTGAAAGCATGTCGGGGTTGGGCTTCCCGATCACAATATCCGGCAGCCTCCCGGTGGCATATTCGATCGCGCTGCAAAGCGAGCCGCAGTCCACGAGCACAGTAGGCTGGTCAGTCGGACAGACTCTGTCAGGATTCGTGGCTATATATGGGACTCCCTTCGAAGCTAACCATGCGGCATGACAGAGGCGCGGATATTCCAGAGTGGTGTCAAATGCCACCACCAGGGCATCAGGCAGCACGCCGGTCTCCACAGGGGCGATCTCAAAGCCTGCGGCCTCAAACTCGGCAAGCATGCTGGGGGTGCCGAGAGCGAAAATTTTTCTGACGCCGGACATATTGGCTTTGAGATAGTCAATGGCAGCGACTGCTGTAGTGTACATTTTATCCGGTCCGGTCTTGATTCCGAGCCGTTCGAGTTTGACAAGATAGTCAGCGATGCTGCGGGTCGGATTGTTGGTCAGAAACGAATACCCTATGCCGTTGGCTTCGAGCATTTCAAGAAACGGAAGTGTGAACGGAAATAGCGTGGCGCCCATATAGATGGTACCGTCCATATCAAGGGCCACATGGCGCACCTTGCGACATGCCTCCATAAGGCGTTCGCGGTCAAGAGGTGAGATCCAGTTGGCGCATCCGGCGGTCAGACTGTCATTTGCTTTCATGGCTTTCTCCTTCGTGAAGACCGTCAATAGCCTCCTGTTCTTCATAAAATTTGTTGCTGCGCGCATAGCCATCGCGGGGAGCCATCCACATTGAGATGAATGTCAGCGCTCCGAGAATGCCTACGGCGATAATTATATAGAACACCATGTTCCATCCCCAGCGGTCGGCCACGATGCCGATACCGATTGCAGAGACGAAAGATCCGAAATAACCGAATATTCCGGCCAGGCCGTTGGCTGTAGCCGAAGCCTCTTTAGTAGCATGGTTGGCAGAGGCTATGCCTATCAGAGCCTGGGGGCCATAGATAAAGAATCCGGCCATAGCAAGGAATAGCGTGGAGACTATTATCGGCAGTCCGGGGAACATAATGAAGATCCCCATGAAGACAACAGCTAAAGCCATGCACACAAAACACATCCGGTGGGCCTTGCCATGAAAAATATGGTCTGTGGCCCATCCGGCGAAAATGGTGCCTATTATAGCGAAGATTTCAAAAGCGCCCACTGACCAGGCTGCATCCTCGATTGACATGTTGCGCGCTTCGGTCAGGAATTTAGGGCCCCAGTCGAGAATGCCCATACGCATCACATAGACAAAGATGTTGGCTATGCAGAGAGTCCATATCCACCGGTTGGTCCACACCATAGCTTTGAGGAATTTACCGCGCGAGGGAGTCTTGCCGCCCTTGGCATCTGACTTTCCGGTATGGGTGCCGGGCAATTCAGGGAGGCCTACAGAGCGAGGATCGTCACGAAGGCCGACATAGAGCCACAAAGCTCCGCAGACAGCCAGACAGGCCGGAAGCCAGAAACACCATTTCCAGGCATCCCAGTGGGAAGCATAGCTGAGAATGGTCTTCATATGCTCGCTGTCAGAAGGATCGAGATTGAGGTTTGCCGCAATGGTCTGTATGATCTCAGGATTTCCGCTAAGGTCACGCCCCATAGTGCCCATGATATAGCCGCAGACCACCACTGCCGCGGCAGCGCCGATAGAGTGAGAGGTGTTCCAGATAGACATCTTTGTGGCCAGTTGCGAGGGGTGGATCCATGACGGGAGCAGACGTGCGCACGGCGGATAGCCCACTCCCTGGAAATACTGGTTGAGGACTATGGTCACTGCCATCAGCATGATCAGCATGTTGATGAAATCAGGTCCGCTGTCCACGCCTGTGATCCAAGAGCTGATGTTGACGCCGAAGCCGAACATGAAGTTGGAGGCGGCACAAAGCAGCAGGCCGACGGCCATGATGACGCGGGCGCTGAAACGGTCGACAATGAAGCCGTTGACAAAACGCGAAAGGCCGTAGATCAGCGATCCGACACCGATCACAATTCCGAAACTTGTGTTTGAGATGCCGTATTGCGCCGTTAGGCCGGGCATGGCGATCGAGAAATTCTTTCTGACAAAATAATAGATCGCATAGCCGATCATGGAGACAACTATGGTGCGCATCTGCCATGACTTGAACTGCTTGACCACTTCCGGTTTCCATCCGGCATAAATGTTTTCAGTCGACATATCTGATTTGGTATTAAGAGGCTATATTTTCATTTCACACCGTTGGCTTTCATCGTCGCTTCCACGTCAAGGGCTTCGGCGAGGATAGTCACCGGATTTTCCACCTTAACCCCGGTGCTCATCTCGATCTGCATCTTGCAGGTCTCGCAATCGGTGGCCACAAGGTCGACACCCGCTTCAATGATGCGGTCAAAGAGCTCTCGCCCTATGGCCTGTGAATAGGCGTAGTTCTCTTTTTTGAATCCATAGGTTCCGGCTATTCCGCAACACGACGATTCAAGCGGCACAAGAGTGAGGCCTGGAATGCTCCTGAGCAGCGACACGGAATGAATAGCCCATCCGAGTTTCTGCATATGACAGGGGGTGTGATAGGTGATGCGCCGGCGATAGTCTTTCCGGAACACAAGTTTCACCCGTCCTTCATCCACAAGACGGTTCAGGAAGGCGGTGGCAAGCAGGATGCTGTCACGCACGTCGGCATTGTCCACATCGAGCAGATGAGGATACTCGTCACGAATGGTGAATACACAGGTCGAACTGGTTGCTATGACCGGCTGGCCCTGGCTGACGGCCTTCCGGATCGACCCGATGTTCAGACGGGCATCGCGCCTAGCTTCGTCAACCATCTTGTTGGCGATCTTGGCCACTCCGCAGCAGCGCTCCTTCTCCAGCAGGCTGACTCCGTAGCCGATGGCATTCATCAGCTTGACAAAGTCGCGGCCGAGCGCCGGATTGTTGTAGTTGACGAAACAGCCGTGGAAATATGACAGCCGGCGTGGAAAACTCGACTGGTCAGGAGCCTTGCGGCGCATCCACGACTCGAATGTCTCTGAAGAGTAGGTAGGAAAATTTCTGTGGTGGTCGATGCCGAGCGTAAAGTCCATGACGCTTTTGGTCAGCGGCATCCTGAGAGCCGTATTGACAATGAATGACATCGAGGTCGCCATCTTGCCCATGAAATCGGTGCTCGCAAGCATGCGGTCACGCAGTGAAACCTGACGCTTGTCATATCTGATGCGCGCGGTCTGGATGATGTCACCGATCTTTACGTTTGACGGACAGGCCACCTCACAGCGCTTGCAGTTGAGACAATATTTCAACGCAGCATCATAAAACTCTGGATTTTTCAGTCTGTAACGTTCTCCGTCAGGCCCGGCCTGCTTCGGCCCCGGATAGTCGGGATTTACGGCGAGCACCGGGCAGTAGACAGTGCAGATCGTACACTTTATGCACTGTTCGAGATTGTTCGGACTGATATTTTTTATCTGGTATTCCATCGTGAAAATTGGTTTTACTGTTAGGCTTGGGCTTCTGAATTGTCTGCCCGGCCGGCTGCAATTATGTTTCGTGCCACCTGAAGAGCCGAAAGTATGGCCACCCCACCACCCGATCCTTCGCGTATGGGGTTCGATCCGCCGAGAATGGCACCCACTGCATAGACATTTCCGGCGGGAACACCATTGAACATCACATGGAAGTCACGGTCTGTAGTCACCCCGAACTGCATGTAGGGCTGATTGTCGAAAATGCTTTTTCCGCACCAGAGACTGCGGTCTGACGGAGCCTCGACATCAGCTCCGAGCACCGGTTCATAGATGCGGTCAGGCTCAGCGACAAGCCCCTGGCTGAAAAAGCTCCCGGTAGCGAGAATGAAATTGTCGGCCTGCAGGCTCATGCCGCTGAGGTTAGCGGTTTCTATCTCTTTAAGGGCAGGGCCTTCCATGTAACCGCGGGTCACGTTGTCGCCAAGGAAATAAGTGCCTCCGAGCTGTTCGAAATAACGGCGGAGACGTATCTGCGAGCGCATCCCGCAGACCGACATAGGCAACACCGGCACACACAGCAACTTGGGTATCACCATAGAGCGCAACTCTCTGACCGGCTGCTCGGAATCAATCCCGACCACTGCTGGCATGAATACCACATCGGAGTTTCCGGCCGCACGGTTGATCTCGGAGGCAAGCATCTCAAGCACCGGGCCTTTCAGCACTTTGGCTATAGCCGCAGCGCGCATTTCGGAGGAGTTTCTGCGCAGGCGCTCTATGGCCGGAAGCGTTATTTCGGCATAATCGCAGGGCAGATTGTGTTTCTTCAGTCCGTCGGCAAGAAAGCCGGGTAGAAAATCAAGAAAGCCTTTGAAATTTATGATCGTTGCCTTGCGCCATCCGGTTTCCGACGGATTCTCGCATGTGGCGTAGTCATCCATCGTAAGCCAGGAAGGCTCACACAGTCCAAGCGGCGTAAGGCGGAAATGATTTTTTGAAGAGTCGCCGATGAATGTCAGCCCGGCATCCGCAAAGATCTGTTTGGCATCATCGGCAAGAGCCGGGATCGACTCCGCTCCAATCTTGGAATAAGGATGTCCGGCGGGCAGAGTTCCTATAGCCTCAAGCGGATGAAGCAGCTCCTTGCCATCGGCATGTCCAAGCAGCCCGAAAGAGCCGGAATAGAAGTGCAGAGCACTCTGCCCGGAAGATATGATTGCGACTTTGCTGCCTGACCGTGCGAGTTTCACTCCGGCCATGAGGCCGCTGAGACCTCCTCCTATTATAATGGTATCGTATTTCATCGGAATTATTTTTTATCGGTCGGCATTTTCGTTTGTCACACACTCGCAGGCTTCTTCTTGAGGCTGAAGTCCGCAGACCCCTCTGTATAGCCAGGCCATGAACTGGGCCTCGACAAGAGTCTGCCCCCATGCCACCGGCATCATTCCTTTCCAGCGCTCGTTGATGAAACTTGCGAGGTCTTCGAGCGCCGCCGGCGGATTTCCGGTCTCGTCTCTCAGTATGGCAGCCGCTCGGCAGGCACACAATCCGCCCTGGCAGGTGCCCATGCCCATACGGGTGCGGCGGCGGAGATTGATCAGGCTGTCGGCATGGAGTTTCTTAATGGCATATTTGATCTCCCCTACTGACACCTGCTCGCATTCGCAGACAAGAACATCATCCTCATCGGCATTATAGCTGATTTCTGCGCTCATGGTGCCGTGGCGCCCCTGGGCGGCTTTCTGGTCTGTGCTCAGTTCGATTATATGTGATTTGCGCTTTCGGACTCCGGACTCCGGCTCCGGAGTTTCCGATCCCGGAAGTGGGATCTCGGCCGTACGACACAAGCGACCTTCTATTCCAAGTTTGCGGCAGGCCATGTCGGAGGCCCATTCCGCCATCAGGCGGTAGGTCATGAGCTTGCCTCCAGAAATAGTGATCATGCCTTCGACTCCGTCGCGCACGGCATGGTCCATGCAGACTATGCCACGGCTGATGCTGCGGCCCGACGGATCATCGTCAGACGCTATCAGAGGTCTCACTCCGGCATAGGCGCGGAGAATTCGCGTATAGGCCAGACAGGGGGCAATCTTTATGCCCTCGCGCAGAAGCACATCTACCTCTTCGCCTGTGACATCCATTCTGTCCACCTGATCAATCGGAATCCGGCTCGAAGTCGTGCCGATGAGCGAAATGGTGTCACCCGGCACGAGGATATCCGCATCAGCAGGCTTGCGGCAACGGTTGATGACCACGTTGTTGACTCTGTGGCCGAATATCAGCAGGGCGCCTTTGGCCGGAAACATGTTCACCTTTATGCCGGCCATCGAGCATATACGCTGCCCCCATATGCCTCCGGCGTTGATCACAAGCGAGGAGCGGACCTTGAATTTCTGACCGGTGCGCTGTTCGCGCAGCTCCACTCCGCTGACATGCCCCGACTCCATCAGCAGATCCGTGACCTCATGATATGTCAGAATATCCGCTCCGTGATTACGCGCGTCCATGACATTGGCCGTAGTAAGCCGGAATGGGTCGATGGCACCGTCAGGCACTCTGACCGCACCTATTATATCTTTGTTGACCGCAGGCTCCATTGCTATGGCTATGGCCGGATCTATGACCTCGGCGTTGATGCCGGCATGCAGGCATGATTCCACAAATTTCTTCTGATAGCCCAGATCATCCTCCGGGAGCGTGACAAACAGGCCTCCGGTTTCTTCCACACAGTGACGCGCTATACGCCGCAGAATCATATTCTCCTTTATGCACTCGCTGGCCGATTCCTGATCGGTGACGGCATAACGGGCTCCGCTGTGAAGCAGCCCGTGGTTGCGGCCGGTAGCGCCGGCTGTAAAGTCAAAGCGTTCTACCAGCAATACAGAAAGACCGCGCATAGCACAGTCGCGGGCTGTTCCGGCACCGGTAGCGCCGGCTCCGATCACTATTACGTCATAGTGCTCTTTGCAATGGTTCATGTTCATATGGATTTTAACCGGATTAATTTGGAAGGAGAAGAATTCAAGCTACATCAAATTTCGAATCACTTTCGAAACATAATATTTTTGATTTCGCAACAAAAGTAAGAATCTTTTATTAAAAAACAAAATATTTTTGCAATGACAAATGTTAAAATAGAGCTGTTTTTTAACAGACCTCCGGATAGAGATCCGTATTCATGAAAGTTTTTAACTTATTATATGTGAATTTTCAAATATAATTAATACATTTGTCTCTGACACAATACATATCTCTTTATACCTTAATATATATGACAAAAGAAGAACGCCATAACCTGATCCTTGAGACTCTCATCCGCCATGAATCCATACCGGTTTCGAGCCTGTCGTTACTCTTGGACGTATCAGCAGTTACGATCCGAAAAGATCTCACCGAACTCGAAAGTGCGAACAAGCTCTATAGAAGTCACGGCAAAGCCGTACTGATCAACCCGTATATCAACAACCGCTCCATTCTGGAGAAAGAAAAACTTGCCCGCAAAGAGAAAGAACTGATTGGCCGCGAAGCCGCATCGATGATCACTCAGGACGATTCAATCATAATAGCCTCAGGCTCCACAGTACTGGCCTTTGCCCGCTGCATCAAGCCGATACATCGGCTGACCGTGATAAGTGCATCTCTGAAAGTGTCGGAGTATCTCGGCACCAACGAAAACATAGAAGTGATCCAGCTCGGAGGCACCCTGCGCCACAGCAGTCTCTCAGTGGTAGGGAAACATGCCGAAGCCCCGCTGAGCGAATTCTGCTGCAGCAAACTGTTCATTGGAGTAGACGGCATAGACCTCGACTTCGGCCTGACCACCACTGATATACGCGAAGCAGACCTGAACAAGGTGATGATGCGTACAGCTCAGAAGACAATCGTCCTGGCCGACTCATCAAAATTCCGCCGCCGCGGCTTCAGCAAGATAGCCAATATCACTGATATAGATACCATTATCACCGACTCGAACATACCTCCCACAATCAGTCAGGCCATTGAGGATCTCGGTATCGAATTGAAAATCATCGACATCAAAAACACCGCGCCGGGCATAGATTCTCAGATCTGACTCTGAAGCAGCCCGCCGGACCATCAGCTCATTCTCCACACTCTCCCTTCTTCATACCCCGGACCTGACACATCAGCGCCATAGCAACACACGCCGCTTTCGCAACGAAAGGCAACATTCCATCCCGAAACACAGCCCGAAAACAACAACTTACACACCCTTACAGAAGTTTTTCTGCAACCCATTACGCAATTTAGCCAAATTTAGATAAAAAAGTGCAAAAAAAATTTTGCAGATTAACATATATATTATACTTTTGTTGCGAGTTGAAACCTAAAATCTTTCGTTTCAGCCAAAATTCAAAACCAAACCAGTGAACTGTTCCTCAGGCAAAATAACTAAAAAGCCTCTTCCTGCACTCTCCAGCCGACAGCAAAAACGAACTTGAATCTAACCCTAAAATCTACTTCCGACAAGCAGGACAAACGAAACCGGCCTTTTTGCGCCGGATTTTCCGGCCACAACAAAATCTGCGGATTGTCAGCATAGAGAAAATGCCCGACCATAAAATACAAAAAACAAAATAACCCAAATCAACCTTATGAAAAAACCATTCCTTGAAACGCTCACGGCGATAGCACTATGCTTTGTCGGATTTTCGTCGTGTGGTGTTGATGACACCGCGGAAGACGCAGTGCCCCGTCTGAATGTCGATCAGAACCGAGTGGAGCTGATCAGAACCGGCACCCTCTCATCCGGAGCGACTGCAACTCTCACAATCACCGCCAACAAAGGCTACAATGTCACCAGCGACGCCGAATGGCTTTCGGTCGACAAACCTACAGGCCGTGGCGCCGTCAATGTCAGCATTCTCGCCGAAAAGAATGAAAGCGGAGCCGTCCGCAAAGGTCTGCTAACCATCACCTCCGGATCAAACCTGAGCGAGACAATCACCGTGGTTCAGAACCTCGAAGAAGACCGTGACGACCACATGCCGGTGGGCCACATATATTTTAATGACGATTTTGCCTGGTGTGTGGGCGGCACCGATGATGTCGGCAGCCAGACCATCGGCGATGCCCGCAATATCTACACCTGGAATTATGAGGCCAACGGTTTCACAAGCTCTCTCCCCACATTCCAGTCTCTCTATGAAGACCTCAACTCAAACGCCAAGACGGTCTATACGATGAACGGCTACATCAAATTTGACAAGACCAACACCATCACGGCAATAGCAATCCGCAACCTCGGCATCGCTGCTGAAAAATCGACAAACGTCAAAGTCAGCTTCCGTTGCGCCCGCTACAACACCGACAAAACCACAGTCGTGGTAGCCATCGAAGGCGAAGGCTCGATCGACGGAGGCTCGCAGGCCGGCACCCGGATTGTCAGCGCCCCGGTAGCAATGTCAGCCGACAAACTCACCTGGTCAGATGTCAGCGTCAACATCCGGGGCATATCTTCAAAGACCAAAATCATCATCGGCGAACAGACCTATGTCAAGGACGGCATCAACAACAGCGGCACATTCCGCTGGTATATGGACGACCTCAAGGTTGAACGTATCGAACGATAACATCCTCTTAATTAACCGAATAATCAACAGATATGAAACTGCATAAAAATTTCATCTTCGCATCGGCACTCGCCCTCGCGTCAGGTCTGGGACTCGCGCTCACGGGCTGCAACGATGATGACGAGAAGATACCGGCCTATTTCAAAGCCGACAACCGCGAATTCACTCTTGAATACGACGGCCTGACCGACAAAGGCGAAGAACCCTCGCTGACACTTAACACAAGCGGCAGCTGGAAAGTGAGCCAGAAAGACGAGTGGATACACCTTTCAAGAGAATCAGGCACACGCGGAAGTCACAAGATCTTCGTGACTGCCGATGAGAATACCGGAGATCCACGCACCGGATTCGTTGAAATCAAACTGTCGGGAAGCAGCAAGACCGAACTCCTGGCCGTAAGCCAGAACAAGAAGGTAGGCACACTCGCCGTATCGCCCGCACTAATCAGCGTGACAACCCTCGGAAATGCCGCCGAAGGCGAGACTCTTGCCTTCACCATTGACACCAATTCAGACTGGACCGTCTCACTGCCTGACGGCTGCGACTGGATAACTCCGTCAAAGACCTCAGGCCAGGCCGGTAAGGAAAAAATCTCATTCACCGCAGCGCTCAATCAGACCGGAGCCGAACGCGAAGCCCGGATCACCGTCACTGCCGGAGCTCTTTCCCGCTACACCACAGTGCGCCAGGACTGCACAGTCTTCTCCGTCAGCGAAAACGGCAAACCCATAAGCAAACTGACTTTCGCCGCCTCTAACGCCGCCGGCCTCAGCAGCGAGCTGACCGTAGGCTGCATTGAATCATGGACACTCACCGCCAAACCCCAGTGGCTGACCGTAACCCCGTCAAGCGGCGATGCGGGAGAAACCAAAGTCACTCTGACAGCAGAAGTCAACACCGAGGCCGCCCGTGAAGACTACATCACAATCACCACCGCCCACGGTCTTGTGCTCACCGCCCCTGTGCTCCAGCTCTCAGACCGCCCCGAACCCGACTCAAAGGCAGTAGGTTTCGTCTACTACAACGATGATTTCTCCTGGGTCAAAGGCGGAGCCGACCAGGTAAGCAACATCAACGGCGGAGCGCCCAACGATGCCCGCAATATCTATACCTGGGACTTCAAGACCAACGGTTTTGACGATGTTCTCGCACTCTTCAACCAAAAATACACCGACTACAATGCTTCGGCCAAGGTCATCTACGCAATGGACGGCTATCTGAAATTCAACAAAGGCGGCGCGCAGACAGCAATCGCCATCAAAGACGCCCTTCCCATTGAAGGCGGCCATTATGCCAACGTAGATGTCACTTTCCGCGCAGCCAAAAACGGCACCGACCCGATGACCGTCTCAGTGGTGATTGAAGGAGATGGCGAAATCGTCGACGGGGTGAGCGCCACACAGAGCAAGGAACTCGAACCTTTCAACAACTCCGACAAAACCATCCCCTGGACATGGACCGACATGAAAGTTACCGTCAAAGGAGCCACAGCCAATACCAGGATCATCATCGGCGCGACTCCGTTCATCAACAACGGGTTCAAGTCAGTGGCAACTTATCCCGACAACGGAAAGACCTCTTACTACCGCTGGTTCATGGACGATCTTAAAGTAACCCGAATCGAGACCAAATAAAAACGACAGACAACAATGAAACACAGACATAATATAATCGCAAAAACGAAATGAGCATCTTTCAAAAACGAAACGAGCAAATCTTCTCTTTTTTCGCTTCCTTTTTTCTCTTGCTCTTTCGACCGCTTAAACACCAGTTAAAAGCCGATTTCAAGCCGCTTAAACAGGCTTAAAATCGGCTTTGCTTTTGTTCTCCGGCTTCTGTCGTCGCTCTTGCCTCAGACGTTCAGGTCAAACCTTACAGCTTCATTTCTGGCCAAAAGTTCGCGTGTTCTCTCTACGTTGTTAGCGTAAATGTGAACGTTTCCCAGATTCAGCGTGATAGATTTTAACGGCGCTTCTATTTGTCGCGCTATCAAATACAAATGGTAAATGTCAGCTGGTAAACCTAAGTTTGCGTCGCTGCTTCTCTGATAAGCCGACAAAACCAATTCGCCGTCTTCGAGCTGGAACTGAATGAGGCTTAAACATGGCGCTTGATTTGTTTCCGCTCCTGTTGGGCCTAAGAACAGCACATAATTTTTGCTGCTCCGTTTTTCCCGGTTAATCTGCTCAATCAAAGCCGGCAATTTCTCAAAATAGGTCGGATAACTGTTGATGAGAATTTGCCCGCAATAATCCCACCAGTTTATCCCGGCTTCTCGGTACTTGCTCAGGTCTCTTTCGCCTGCCATAAACAGGCTAAGTTCGTTGCGCAGCTTTTTGCGTGCGATGTTGTGGCTCTCGAAAATCTCCAGCAGGTCATAAGGCGACAAACTCAGCTGCTCATTGAGCAAATAGATTATGTCGCCTTTTTTATTGCTCTGTCGTTTGCCGTGCTGCAATATCTTGCCGAGCATGGCGTAATACTTGTTTGGTGTCATTCGGCGCGAATTTAGCCCGTTTCTGTGAGTTCTGGGGCATTTCTCGGCTGCATCATAGTGAAGCAGCTTTGCAGTCATTTCCCAGACGCTTCACAATGTCGTAAACACTGCGCTCACTCATATTGTACTGCTTGGCCAGACAGGCGACAACATAGCTTATCTTTTCGCCTCGCTGCTTTGCTCTGCCGAAGTCCTCGAACAGGGCAATATATTTATGATCCGACGGCTTTACGCCGGCTTTTTCCAGCTTTTCAATCACTCCACCGCACAATTTTAATGCTTCGTACACTGTCATTCAGCATTTTTTCGTAATTTTGCAACTCCTACGACATTCAACATCAACGCCAGAGCGACAGTCAAAGGCATTTTGCCCCCGGCTGCGTCGCTCTGGCGTTTTGTATTTGTATGTCGTAGGAAAACTGCAAATCAAGCCGGGGGCTTTTTCTATGCCTCCGCGCCTGGCTGTGTCGGTCAGAGTTTGGTTATCATCATATCGTTAAATTTAGCCTGATAATTCAGGGTGTTTGTCCTCATGCGGACCGTCGCGCCGTACATGGGCGCTGCTTCGCCGTATTCCTCGGCCATGAACTGGCAGAGCTCCACGATCTGCGACTTGTCGGAAGTGAAATAAATGTATTTCGTGCCCCGGAGTAGACGCAACACGCTGAGATAGTCGGTCAGCTTCCAATAATTCTCATACATTCCGCACTCGGTCGTAAGATACGGCGGATCCAGCACGAACAACGCCCGGCTGTTGCCGCGCTCACGCTCGAACAGTTCCCGGTAGTCCATGTGAACTATTTCCAGGCCGTCCAGATAGCCGTCGCACTCATACGCGCCCGGTCTTACGCGGTTATACATCGTATGCTTGCGCAACTCGTCCAGACTTGTAACCCATTTGCCGGAGAAAAGCACCGACCGCCCGATTGTCAGAATGTCCACCCAGCCGAGCCGGTTCTGCGCGTCGTTGACAATAGCCAGAACATCGGCACGCTCCCAATCTGTCAGCCGCTGGTTAGGCTCCAGACCGGTTAAACGCTCTTTAATGGCCGCTAAAATGGCGTTTGTGTCCTCCACTGCCGCCAGGCGGCGGTCGTAATGGTCAAAGTCGTTATAAATCACCCTGCACCCCGGCAACACCCTTTTGGCCGTGTGCGACAGCAGCCCGGAGCCTCCGAAAAGGTCGACCACTGTGTCAATCTGTCCCTCCACCCGCTCCAGCACCTCGGCGAAGTCCCGGAGAAAATAGCGCTTTTGCCCCATGAACGGAAGCGGTGCGCATTTGTAGGTCCTACTCATTCAGCATAATTTCATTTTTTAAGTTTAGCGCGCAGGGGCGGCAGCTTTTACCCCCCCCTAAAAATTCGCGCGTAATTAGCAAGTTTTCTGCTCATTATTTTGTGGTGTTATCAATTATTATTAACTTTGCACCAAAGTTAGAACATCTTCAAAAGTCCGTTTGTAGCCCCGATATGCACCGTTTTACTCCTTTCCCGTTATTGAAAAGTGTTTGTTAGCTGAGGCGACGTTCAAGTCCCTGGATCGGGGACTTTCGACAAATGAAGCGTTTACCCTTTCATGGTTTGTAGGGTATTTCAACCTTTGGGTCCCTTTGCTTGCTGTTCTTCTCCGCGTGGCGAAGATGCCACCGAACGATGTTGAACAGTCCGACAGTATCAAATTTTTTATTCTGTCCTGATGTGCGTACAATGTGTTTCGACCGCAGGGACTTAAAAGTGGAGTTCATCACCCCACTTTTTTTATGCCCTTATTTATCGATTGATTAGTCAAGCGAGAAAGTGCGGAGAAACGAATAAGTTGCCGTTTGAGGCCCTAACACTTTGGATTTATACTGGCTTATGCGGTATTTCATGCGCACTATCTCGCCGCCGCTGTCCTTGCCCCCCGTGGGCTTGAGCCTGGCTATCTGTACGCCGATAGGCGCATAAGCCTTGTGGCACGTTCCTTTGGTGTTCTTGGTCGTTTTCAGCACTATTTTTTTGCGGTTGCCCTGTATGCGGTAGAAGCCGCCTGTACCCACATAGAAAAGCGACGCGCAGAGCGTCGGCAGCTCCTTGCCTATCAGATTGGAGTCAGTCTTGGGGTCGGCCACGCCTATGCACTTGGGTACATACCATTTGCCGGGCTCGCCTTTGCTCAGGCGTATGCCCTTGAAATGCACATACTGGCTTTTCGGCTGTCTTTTCTGGCGCTTCCCTTTGTTCTTGGTGTATGACTTTGCACCGCCCGTCCGACGGTAGGAGCTGCGCTTTTTCTTGCGCAGCAGCACGATGTCGCAGTCTGCACCCAGCGCGCCGTGCCGCAGATACACGGTCGACCGAACGATTTTAACATCTAAGTGCATGGCTGTTTCAAGCTGCTGGCTCCACGCACCCCAGGCCGCGCCGTTCCATGTGCGCACGTAGTGGCAGTCGTCGCCCTGGATTATCTCCTGGCGTACTCTGGCACTGCCTTGGGCTGTTACCACGACCGTATAATCGGCAGACCCGAAAAGCGACACGCTCCCGGTGCATGACAGCACACACGCCGTTTTAAGCCCGTCGAGCTGCTTCTGCGTAAGTCCTTGCACGGTCTTGGCGGTCAGCTTCTCGGCCAAAACATCTTTCAGGTAGGTTAAAACCGTCTGGGGCATGTTCTTTATCTGGCCTGCCAGCACGGCATTGGTCGGAAACGCTTCCAGCTGTCTGCCGTTCACGTTCACAAAACTGTTGATGTCGTAGCTCTCCGCGCCCTTGGCGGTAGTGAACTGTGCCACGCGCAGTGTCCGCGCTTCCTTGTAGGTTTCCGCGTCAGCCTTGATGTCCTCGGAGGTGGTCGTTATGGTCAGGTATCTGACCGAAATACCGAACACGGGGCGCGGCGCTATTTCCACGACCTCGGTCTGCTTGTCGGCGTTCTCTATGACAGCCACACCGCCGACGGTGCCGTTGGGGGCTTTCAGTATGTAGTTGACACCTCCGACACCGGCCAGCAACTCCAGCAGTTTTATTTGATCCTGGATAAAGTCGAGTGTTTCGGTCGAAAGGGGGTATTTGCCGACGCCGCCCGTGGCGGTTCTGGTGTCGGTGTAGCTTGCTGTTTTCATTTTTTCCGCGTTATGGGGATTATCTCACTTGTAAACGGATTGCGGCCTATGACAATAGGGTTGCCCGTCTTGACATAGTGCGCCCGTTTTGTTATAAGTTTGTATTTATCCACCATCGCTTTAATCTCTGCGAGTTTTGCCCAGGCACGGGCAGGCACAAACACAATGAAGTCGTTTTGTGCCATATTCAGCATTTGCTCACTGTAAACGACAGGCACACCCGGACCCGGCTCGCCCACAGTTACGGGAATTTGTTCCCCGCTCTCGGTAACGGCATAGAGCCACTCGCCCTCCTGCTTCATGCTCCCTATCTTGAAGCCGTTGCCGAAATAATGGTTAAGCACGCCGCGCAAATAACACACTTGCCCGTTGTGGGTAAGCCTGAATATATGCCCGGCACGCGCGTTTGTAAACTCGCCATAGACGCGCTCCACTCCCACCGCCCCGGCACGCAGCAGCCCGAAAATCAACGGGCGCCGGAGCCAGGACGGCAGCAGCAGGACGATAAGACGCTTAAAATCTATTTCAAACATCATTCTATGGCATTATAGGGTTGATAGTCCACTGTGAGCGCGTCGATGCTGTAATAGCCGCTGAACGGGCGGTCGTAGCCCTCCACGGTCTGCCACTCGGCACCGTTACGCGGCTTCACTTTTACGCTCTTGATGTCTGCCACCTCCACGCACGGCAAAGCCTGTAACGCAGCCATGAGGTCGCTCTTGCGGAACATGCCGTTAAACGGCAGGTTTTCGATTACCTGTTTTGTGGTCTCGCGCACGGGGTCTTTGCCGTTCTGGCTGCCGTTGCCGTTGGCGTCGATAATCAGTAGCGTGGGGTCGTAGTATATCAGCAGATCTATGCGCATCTGGTCGGCCGGCTCATTACGGAGCTGCACCGACACGCCGGCATCCTTAATCTCGTTCATGTAAGATGTCAGGCCCTCCAGCTGCCCGGCGGTAAGCGCCGCGGGGTTTCCGTCCACCTCTCGGGCGACCTTGATATAAACCACCGTGTTGCTCTCCGTCGCCACGGCATATTTTACGACCTTGGCGGCGGCGATGTCCTGTTCAGTCATGCCCTCCGTGTCGTAATAGTCGCAGTCCGTTACGAGCTTCTGCCCCTGCATATACGCCTTGGCCTTGCTCACATACCACCGCAGCGTGTGGGGCTCCAGCTGTTCAATCCGCGCGTCAACATCTGCACGGTGCAGGTCGAACAGTTTCTCAAGCGCCCAGACCGCAACGGCGAAAACATAAAAGATTATGTTCTCCAGACTGGCCATGCTGAAACAGTCCGCAAAGCTCTTTGAGCCGTCAAGCCCATAACGGGACTTGACCGCCTCCATTTTCATGAACTCGGCGGTCATGTCCTTTTTGATTTCCTCAACAGTCCGGGCCATATCCGTGCGGTTTAGTTACGGGCCAGCAGTTCGTCCACCTGTGCCTTGCAGCTGCTCCGCACCTGCGCGAATTGCTCCAGCTCGGCGGCGTGTTCCGGCGTGTCCGTGCCGTTGGCCAGCACGGCGATCTGGGCGTCCATGTCGTAATGCGTCCCGATTAGTCCGGCCACGAATTTGTCGCGGCGGTTCTCGGCCGTTACGCCTGTCGCCTCAATCATGGTGCCACCGTCGGGCATGTCGCCCGAATAGCTGAATCCGGGCGTGCTCTCGCCCGTTTCCTCGTTGGCTATTTCGGCCGGCTGCTCGTTCAGATAGAGCAGCACGTGGCCGTTGTCGAAGATTTCAAACTTTTTGCGCTCTGTGTAGCTTGCTGTCTGCTTCATTGTTTTTTGTTTTAGTCGTCGGGGTCCACGAGTTTATAAAAACATCGCTTTCCGTCGCCGATCGGTTGTTTGATTAGTTTGGCCCTGAGCGGTTCCGTTATCTCCACGCCCTCCAGCTGGCGGATCAGCGCCTGGCTGCCGGTGAAGGTGATATGCTCCACCCAGTCAGTTACCGGCTGCCCCGCGTCGTCAATTACCGGGCGGCTCTGCCCGTCCGGACCCGTTTCCGTCAGCGGCTCCTCTATTGAGTATTGCAGCGTCAGGCACGGTTCCGAATTGTGCTTCGACGGGGCCAGTTTGTAGCCCGTCAGGTGGATTTCCCGGTTCAGGATTGCGTCGACATGGTACTTGGTACCCGTCAGGTTGCCCGATGTCTTGGGCACAAGATCACTAAATTTTTTCATATTGAGAACTTTGAATAAGTGTTTACTGTCGCAGTGTAGCATGAAGCCCGCCCGGCTCGCCGTCAGCAGCATTATTTCAGCCTCCGGCACCCCGGCTTTCCTCAGCTTCGCCAGCTCTCTGCATAGTCCCTGCTTGTTTTTCTTGCGTGCCAGGCAGTGAGTGTGAAACGTAACGTAACCCACAAAGTCAATGCCCCGGCTTTCCACCGGGAAAACCTGGTAATTGCCTTTAAGGTCCACATGCCGCTCCTCGTTCAGCCAGTCGTTGATAAGCACCAGCCAGCCGTGCAGCGTCGGTTTGTCCCCGGCAAGCAGCACCATGTCGTCGGCGTAGCGGTAATAATACCGCACCCCGGCCACCTCTTTGAGCAGGTGGTCGAGTTCCGACAGGTAGAGATTAGCGAAGTATTGGGAAATATAATTGCCGATTGGCACCCCCGGCGCGCTGTCGATTATGCCGTCAAGCAGCCAGAGCACCTCCGGGTCCTTGATTTTACGACGCACCACGGCTTTCATCTTGTCGTGGTCTATGCTCGGGTAAAACTTGCGCACGTCCAGCTTCAGGCAGTACGCCGTCCCCTCCGGGTCGTCCCTCAGGTCCTCGCGCAGCTTCCGCAGCAGTGAGTGCATGCCGCGCCCCTTTATGCAGGCGTGCGTGTCGGCGGTAAACTGTGGCGTCCATATAGGTTCAAGCACCTGCATGATCGCCCAGTGTACCACTCGGTCACGGAATGGCAGTTTATAGATTTCACGGCGTTTGCCCTCGTATTTTATAAAAACATCATAGGGGCTGGTCTTGTACCGCTTTTCTGTCAGTTCCCGGTGCAGCTGCGCCAGGTTCTCCTCCAGATTGGCGAAAAATGCCGTTACCTCATCGCGCTTGCGCTTGCCGCTGGCGGCGTTGTGCGCCGCCTCCCACAAGTTGTCTATGTCGCAAATGCGTGCATACAAATTGCCATATCTTTTCATTTCGGGTCATCGGGTCTGTCTTTGGGTTTTGGGTCTGCAAAGCTCGCTTCGGAAGCTGTCGAAGCCGCCACATTCGGCGGCCCTACCGGCACCCTCTGCATCGGTTGTTATCTTCTGCCATGCGGCACGGTCCGGCCCCTCTGTCGCGTTTGTTTTTGTTCGAGCCTGTATAGGGGCGACGAGTAGTTCGCATTCGCATTCGTAGCCGTGTTGTTCGCATTCGCATTGAACGCGCCCGCATTCGTGCCATTGTTCGCGTTACCGCCGGCAGCACGGACCCGGAGGCTCCCTACTGCCGGGGTCGCAACCGGTCAAACCGTCGTTTGACACTGCAAATTTAACAATTTTTTTGCAGACCGCCACGCCCGGAACTGATTATCCCGATTTTCCAAAAATTTTCGCCCGCCTGCGGCGGGGTTGGGATTGCTCCCGCTCACCCCGCCGCAACTGCGTTTCTCTGTCCTCTCTATTCCAAAATTTCAATGAACTTTCGCGCGCTCCCCGGCTCTCCGGCTCCCGCGCCCTGCTGTCCTTTCACTCCGGCTCCCGGTCCGGTCGTTTTCGTTTTGCGCTTCGCGCCGTTCACGCTTCTATCGTGGGGTCGTCCACGAAAACGCAGAGGGGCGACGAGTAGTTCGCAGCCGCATTCGTAGCCGTGCTGTTCGCAGCCGCAGTGAACGCGCCCGCATTCGCGCCAGTGTACGCGCTACCGCCGGCAGCACGGACCCGGAGGCCTGTCTGCGTCGCTCCGTTGGTATAAAAATAGTCCGGATAATAGGTGCTTGCGCTGCCGCCTACTGCCGTAGGCATCATGCACAGCCCCTTGGTGCTCACGCGCTTTATGTAGCCCTCGGCCTGGGGACACTCCGCCACTTTCAGCAGACCCTCCACACTGTTGGGGTTGAAGTCCGCATACATCGACGGCGCCACATACACCTCGGTCTTTACCCCCGCCTCCTGGCTCATGGTCAGGCCGCGTGTCCAGCGCCACAGGTGCCCGTAGCCCGCATGTACCAGACCAAAGAATACAGGCACCTGGAATGTCTTGTACGGTGCCGCCTGGTCCTCGGCCGCCTCGCTTGCCGGCAGCGCATATTCCACCAGCCCCGTGCCGTCCCCCATTTCCAGGCCTACGCTCGTAGGGATCACAGGATAATAAGCGTTATAGCCGTCCCAGTCCGGCATGTCGGTTACACCTGTGCCGAAGCCACCCTGATACAGCCCGTCGGCGTCTTTCTCGGCGTTATAGGGCGCCTGGCTGTTGCGCGTGCCCATGATTACGGCAAACAGGATTTGCACCGCTGCCTGTGCCACAAACCAGTTGGCCTCCCAGCCCTCGCCCCGCTTCCGCGCGTTGGTGCCGAATGCCGTTGTGCTCAGGTTCGTGGCCGCCATGCCCAGCATCGTAACCTGGGGAGCGTCCGCACCCGGATGCTTGGCTTTGTTCGCCACATTCAGCGCCGCGCCGTTGCCGCCACGGTAGCGTTCGTCCTGGCTGATTACCGAGCACAGCTTCTGTTCCGTGCGGTCCATTACCGCCGCGCCCAGCCAACTTGTGCCGCCGACGGGTATCTTCACGCTCTTGTACCCCTCCAGCGGTTTCAGCGTTATGGCCCAGTATGTGCGCGCCGCCGTTACTATCTCGGTGAAATACCACGCCCGGCTCCAGCACCACATGCACTGTCCCATGCTGCCGTCAAGCGCCGCCGGGCTCCCGTCCGCAAACCGCGTGCTGTCCTTGGGGTCCAGCTTGTGCAGCTCCCGGTCGTCCGTTACCAGATAGCGGCCCAGCCCCAGCGTTTCCGGCAGCCGCTTCAAAAAGTCAAGCGACCCAAACCAGCCCCCCGCCGTCGGCGTCGCCTGGTCGTTTGCCCACCAGCGACCCGCTATCGGGTTGCCGGCTTCCGCCACGGCGCGCTCAAGCTCCATGCTCCGCGTCTCGCCGCTCGCGTCCATTACCTCTATGCGCATAGCCGACAGCTCGCCCTCGGCAGGCTCCAGATCGTTTATGCGTTTGCCGTTCTCAAGGGCCGCAAGCAACTCGCGCACCTTTGCTTCTTCTTGTTCGTTAAATGCCATTTTAATGACTGTTTAAGGGTTGTTTATTTCTGTTTAATACTCGTTGCTGTATATCTCATAATCTTCATCACTCACCGCGCTTATGCTCAAAGCCTGATAGTTCGCTTCGGTCATTTGTGTGGCCGCGTAACTCTTTATCACGATTTTCGTAATGTCGAATATTGCCAGGAACTCACTGTGTACCTCGATCGCCGTTTTCGTGTCAAGCAGCTGCCGCAGTGTCCGCAGTTCGTCGCTCGGGTAGTCGTCTGTTATCACTCCGTCCCGCACCGCCTGCACGCCTACAACCAGGTTCACCGCCCAGTCCCCGGCGTTGATGTATTCCTTGACAGTCCCGTCCCGACCCACAAGCGCCGTGCTCACTATCCGGTTCTCTCGGCTCACCGCCGCCACCGCGTCCGCCAGCTCCACCTCCAGCGTCCCGCTCTCGGTCTGCGCCCGCAGACTCACCGGGCAAAGCACATAACGCCCCTCCCACCACGCGCGGTCCGTTATCGGCACGCCACGGTCCTGCGCCTTGATTGCTTCGCCGCGACCCTCCCAGCTCGGCGCCTCGCCCTGGCGTCCCTCGCCGAAGCGCACAAGCCGTTTCGACATATAGTTCGCCCAGCTTATCGCTGCCAGGTCTATGCTGAACGGCATTTTTATGCCGCCTAAGCTCGGTTGTGGAATTATGCTCATGAGGTTGCCAGTTGGGTATCGTTGAGCGCCCCGGTCAGGGTTTCAAGTATTACCGCCTTGACCTGCTCGGCACTTTCGCCGACGGTCGCGCTGTGTATCTCGAAACGCTCAACCAATTTTTCAATGTTGATTGTGATATTTTTGATTTTGCCGCCGCTGTCGCTTCCGCTGCCGGCACCTGTTCCGGACGCGCCGGAAAGGCTGCCGCCGGTAGGATCCACCGTCGGGACTGTAACCTCCGGCACTGCGGCGGCTGTTGTGTTGGCGGCCGGCTTTTTGCCTTTTGACTTGGCTTTGTCGGCTGCTTCCTTTTTCGCGGCTTCGCTCATTTCGGCCTCGTAGGCTTCATTAAACGCCTGCCCGATTTGCTTGCCGTAGTCGCTGAATCCGGCTTTCAGTTTTTGCAGGGCTGCCGATATGCCGCCGGCGTCCAGACTGAACGCCGCTTTAATCAGGTCGCCCAATGCTCCGAACACCTGCTTTGCCATGTCGCCTATGCCCGTAAAACAAGCCTTGAACGCCGCCCATGTGCCTTTGAGAACGGCACGGAATTTTGCCGAAGTGTTCCAGAAATATGCGCCTATGGCTATAAGGGCGGCAATGGCGGCAGCCACCCAGCCAATTATCGGGATATTCATAATCGCAACACCGACGGCCCGGCATGCGGCGGTCGCGGTGGTGGCGAACACGCCGAATGAGGTTGAAGCAATGCCGGAGAACGTGGCGGAAGCGGTGCCCCCTGTTACAAATGACAGTACCAGCGCCCCCAGACCTTTCAGAGCGTTAAAAATGCCGACGGTGGCAAACCTTACCAGACCGATAGTCGCGCGACCGATATTGCCGATAAAGCCCAGCGATATCATGTTGCTTGTGGATAGGGTGCCGTTCATCAGCGCGACGCTTACAGCGGCAGACCTTATCCAGCCGGCCCAGTTGAGCCGTACTATTAAGAGCAGCCCTTTCCAAACTGCCGTAAGCAGTGGCGCGAGCTGTGCAACCGGCACAAGTGCCGAAGTCAGAACACCGCACCAGAGTGAAAAATCGCCGGTCGCCTGGAATATGGAAATTTTAAGGTCCTCAAACTGCTGGTTCACTCTGGCCTGCCGTTCGGCGTAGCTGTCCATGATTATAGCGGCCTGCTCTGTGGCGCTGTTGGTGCCTGTAACGGCGTCCGTAAAGCCTTGCAATGCGTCGGTGCCCTGGATAAGCGCACGGGCGGCGTTGGCGTTTTCAACACCAAAGAATTTAGACAGCAGCGCGGAGTCGTTAAGCATCGGTTTCAGCATTTCGAGGCGCTCTTTAAGGCTCTTAGAGTTGTCGCCCAAGGCTACAACATCAATGCCGGCCTTTTCCAGTTCCTCGCGCGCCTGCTTCTCAACGAAACGGCCTTTGCTGAGCTGTCCCAGAACGTTGCGGAGTGCGACGCCGCCCTCGCTGGCCTTTTTGCCTGCTTTGTCAAGTACCTGGATTGCGGCGTTGGTTTCCTCGAAGCTGACATTTGCAGCCTTGGCGGCCATGCCGCACTGCTGCAATGCCGCGCTGATTGCCGGGAGTTCCGCCGATCCTGCCTGTCCGGCTGCCGCCATTACGTTCATCATGCGCGCCATTTCCCCGGCTGCTGCCGTCGGGTCCTCCATGCTTACCCCGTATTGGTTCATCGCCGTGGTAAGCACCTGCGCGGCGGCCACACCGTCCCCGCCCATCAGTTTGCTGGTCGTCTGTATGCAGTCGCCCATCTCCCTGAGCGCGTCCGGATATTTGCCAAGTTCCGGCGTGAGCTGTGAAAGCAGCAGCTTGTAACCCTCAACGGCCACGCTGGCGTCGGTGCCGAACGCTTTGGCGCTCTGCCGTGCAAATGTCTCAATCTGTTTCAGCCCGTCGCCCGTTACGCCCGCCACCGCACTGAGGTCGTGCATCTGGCTGTCCAGCTTTATGCCGGCGCTGCTAAGCTGACTAACCCCGTCGGCGACATTCTGGAAAACATCTTTGAGATATGAGAACGTGGCAAGCGCACTCGTCAGACTCATGGTCCGGCTCTGCGCGACCTCAGCCTGGGCGGAAAAGTTGCCCGCTGCGGCACTCATGCCGCTTATCTGGGCTGTGAAATTGCCGCCTATGTTGAAAATGTAGTCGAATACGCTTGCCATGTCGTTTTTATTTGTTATATTTGTAGCGAGTTACACAAGTAACCGGTTTTAATATGTTCAGCTTCCTGTTGAAAGTTATTTGCTACGGCGCGCTCCTCGCTTATGTGGGGTGGGCTATTTATGCGCTTTACCGGGCTGTTTTCAAAGCCGGCAAAAACGGGTCGCTCCCCTGGCTTTAATGCTTCTCCCCGAACAATGACGCTATAAGCTCCGCCCGGTTCCGGTTGCGCCAGCGCTCCAGCCATAAGGCCTGACCGTACAGCGCCGCCCAATCTTCCTCACTTTCGATTTCATCGGCATTTATATGCAGGTTCGCCCGGATAAGGGCGCACCCCTTGGCGAATGTGTCCTCGTGGTCGTTCTCCGCCAGGGTGTGCGCCTCTACAAGTTTTTTAGCGACCCCATGCAGCTGTTGAGCACCTGGCCGAGCTGCTTCTGCACCGCCATGAACAAAATCGCGTCCGTGCGCAGTTCCTCGCTGCCCCCCAGCCAGCATTTTTCAAACATGATCCTGCCGGCTTCCACCTCATCGACCTTTGACACCTTGGTCACGGCCTTGATTGTCTCGAAGTCCGGGCGCTTGAAATAGCCCACGTGCGTGTCCTCGCCGTCCACGATGTCTATCCTGAACGCCTTGCGGTGCTTCGCCTTGAACGCTGCCACCTGTTCCGGGGTGATGCCCCCGTCGAATGTCTGCGCCTCGGGCGCCTTGTTTTCCTGTTTTTCCATACTGTTTTAATGCTGTTTAATCGGTTTTTAATCGGAGTGATTGTGTGCCCCCGGTTTTCTCCCGGCGGCACACTTGTTTTTGTTGCTGTTTAGCCGCTTGCGGCGACTTACGCGGCTTTGCCCCATTCGATGTGTGAGGGCACGCCGGGAAGTTCCACCTCCTGGCCGGTGTCCCCCTCTTTCCATTTGCGGGCGTTTTCCGAAAAATTGATATTGCGGATCTTGTCAGTTACCAGCTGCCCGCTGTCCGGGATATACTGCACTATGATATCCACCGGGGGCAGGTCTTGGAGCCTACCCGTCGGGCTCTGCGCCGACAGTGCCTGCACCTCTTCCTGATACAGTATCAGTTTGCAGCTCGGCGTGATCCTGCCTTTGGCGCGGCCCACTGGGTGACGCCCGGCGCCCCACTTGTTCACTATCTCCTGACTTTCGCTGTACTCCACGCCGGTAATGCCCGTTACAGGCACACCGCCGACAAGCACCACGATGTCGGCCCATGATACCAGCATACCGTTGACCATTGGGATGCCGTTGTTTATTACACTTGCCATTGCTTTGGGTGTTTGGGGTTAGGGTTATACGGTCTTTGCAAAACCGATTTTAATTCTCACGTGGCGCATTACCGGCACGGCCACTTTCTTGAGCACGATGTCAACCGTGCTGCTGGCGGCTACGTCCTGGTCGGGGTCGATTTCGGCTTTGTAGCCGCTCAGTTCCCCGGCTTTTTCCATATCCTCCAGCGCGTGCCCGGCAACTGTTTCCAGATGCGCCACGGTGTAGCTGGCGAGTTTGCCGGTGTCGGCGTCCACATACACGTTGCCGCCGAGTTCCGGTATCAGATACGCCCTGACCCCGCGCGCCCCTTTGTCCATTGTGCGCACGCTCTCTATGCCGGCGTAGTCGCTTATGGCGGAGTCCATAGTGTGGCTGTCGTTCATATAGCTGCCGCTCTGCCCCTGCTGGGTAACAAAGAACAGGTAACGCGCCGTGTCCAGCTGCTCGACCAGGGCCTTGTCCATGTCGCGCAACAGGGTGCCGTCGCCGAATGCCGGCAGGCTTATGCCGGTGGGAAATTCTTTAACCCATGCGATGCACTGGTGCACCTTGGCTTTGCTTATGAGGCCCAGCACCACGCCCAGACCGCTGACACTCGCTTTGGCGGCATTGGCTTTGTCCTTGTACAGCTCGGCGCCTGTGCCGCTGCCTGCCTGGCCGATTACCACGCTGACACGGCATTTGCCGCCGCCTGCCAGACTGGTGCTTATCTGTTTCACGTTGGCAACTTTCGGAGCATACACCACCGAAAGCTCCGCGCCCTGAGCCTCCAGCGTCGCGGCCTGTCCCTGGATTGCCGTCAGGTCGTCCCCGCTCGGCACGCGGTCGCCGCACCACACGCCGATCTGGCGGATGCGCCCGTCGGCGAAGTTCTGCACGGTCTTGATTTCCGCAAAGGTCATGTTATCCCCCTGCGGCTTCTCGAAGATGCCGACATACAGGCTGACGGCGGGGTTGATGCGGTAGATTTCGCTCAGGTGGTAGTGAAGCACCCGCACGGCCCACGGGGCTGCCGTCTGCGTGCCGTCCGCTGCCGTGGTATAGTCCACGATCCCGGCGGCCTCGGCGGCGTCTATGGTCGAAAGCGCCTGCACCCTCTCGGTCTTGAAGCCCGCCGGTATGTCCCCGGCGGCCATGTATATAACAAGACCCGTGATGTGGTCCTCGCCCGGCAGCGACTTGGGTACGTTGCCGTTCTGGCGGTCTATGTTCAGACTGGTGCTCATTTCGCGGTTACTTTTAGGGTTGTTTTATCGCCCAGGTTCCGGGCGTGCTCCCTGGCGTCCCCCTCCTGGGGGAATACCTGACCGTCGCTCGTTACCCATGCCTGTGTGAGCTGGTGGCGCTTGCACGCTTCTACCCCCACGGCTCTGAGGGCGCTTGCATCGCTCTCCGTCTCGCTCTTGGTTTTCGCCTTAGGCTTTGATTCGCTCTTGGCTTTCGTTGCCTTGGACTCGGCGGTTTCGGGCTGCTGACCGGTCTGCTGTTCTGCACCCTCATGGGCGGCAGCTGCTTCTTTATTTTTGTTGCTCATGTCGTTAGCGTTTTTTGAATTTGTAAATTATCCACCCGGCTGCTGCCAGGATCATTATTGCCGTCGCCCATGCCGCGCCCTGTTTCATGCGCTCCCACAGGCTCGGTGCCTTGGTGGCCGTTACCGTTACCTCGTCCAGCTCCCCGCCCTCATATTCCAGGGCGGTGTCGCTCTCGGCGGTCGCGGCGGCTGCCGTCTGCTCGACCGTCCGGCTGGTGCCGTTCTGGTCGTGCCGTTGCTTTACGCGCGCTTTTACCGGCGGCAGTCCCGTTTCCGGGTCTTTGGGCTGCGCGGTGTCGTAGATTTCAATCTCCGTTTCCGTTACACCCTCCGTCTTCTCCGTCCGGGTCGTCTCGCGCTTTTCCTCGTTCCGGCTTTCGGTGTGCCCGGTCGCTGTCAGTGCCTCCGTCGCTTCCGTCCGGCTCTGCTCCACCGCCTTTCGGCTGGAGCAGCAGCTCGTATTTGACAGGGCAGCGGTCAACATGAGGACAGCCCCAAATGCGCTCCAAAGCCTTGTTGAGCCTCTGAACATCATTGCGTAAGTTTATTATTTCGGCTTTGAGCGGCGGAACAATACTCTCCATGAGTATGTCCGACGCCTTGCGCACGTTCTCCAGCTCGTGGCTCTTGACCTCGGCGAGCTTGTCTTTCATCTCTGCCCGCAGCTGGTCCACCTCGGCCTGATACTTGGCGCGCATTAGCCGGCTCCCTACCCATGCCCCTACCGGGGTAGCTATCGCCGCCACAAGCGCCGATACTATGATTGTGATTATTTCGCCGCTCATTCATGCGTTACTGTTTAATGCCCACTTTCGCGAGCCATGTTTTTACGTTGAAGCTCGGGCACGCTTTGTTGGCAAATTCATTGTGCCCGTGCACCGTCGCGCCGGGATATTGCTTGAGCTGCTCTTTTACCAGCTTCACAAGCGCCGCCTCCTGCGCCGGGGTGCGCGTGTCCTTGCTCTTTTTTTTCCAGCCCGGCGTTGTGCGCGGCGGGCAGCCGCCCACATAGCTGATGCCGATTGACCGCGTGTTGTGCCCTGTGCAGTGCGCCCCGGCTATCGCCGTAGGGCGTCCCCGGCGCACCTCGCCGTTAAGCCCTATGATGAAGTGATAGCCTATGTCGGAAAAACCGCGCGCAAGGTGCGCCGCCTTGATCTGGGCGTTGGAAAATTCCTCGCCCTCCGGCGTGGCGGTGCAGTGCAGAATGATTTCATCGACCTTACGGCCGCCGGCAGCTACACCCAGCGCGGCCCATGTCCGGGCACCGACAACGCCGTCAGGCGTCAGCCCCTTGGCCTTTTGCAGCTCCTTGACCGCTTCCTCGGTCAAAGGTCCGAAAATGCCGTCGGCCATGAGGTTAAGTTTCCTTTGCAGGGTCTTGACCTCCGCGCCTCTGCTGCCTTTCCTTAGTGTTGTCATTCGGCTATATTGTTACGCGGATACTTTGGTACTTACGATTGCAGCGCGGCACTTGGTTGAGGACAGCGGCAGACAGATGCCGTACTGGTCGAAGTTCACCAGGCTGCGGTGGTAGAGCGGGTCTTTGCTGGCTTCGCTGTGGTAAAATTCGGTGCTGCCGTAGGCTTTCATCATACGGCCGGCATAGAACGCCACAGATGCGCGTGCGTCGGTGGCTGCCGGGACTGCGCCCCATGCCAGCTTTTTGCCGGTGCTCATGTTGTAGTAGGGCGTGCCGTCGTATTCGTAGATGTCAAAGCCGTACATGCGGCAGATCTTGCCGTCGGTCTGGTTGATGTTGTAGTGCTCCTTGAATTTCTGTTCTGTCTCGAGCAGGTCGTTCACATGGTCGGAGCAAAGCACCAGCACGCGGTCCTTGCCGGGTATACCCATTTTGTCAAACTGCCTTTTAAGGTTCAGCAGGTCGGCAAAGGTCATTTTCTTGCGTGTGCCGTCGCTCGCGCCGGTGGTCTTGATAACGGGGATGTCCGTTGCGTTTTCGTCGGGTGCGATTGCATGGATGCCGCGCTGGGCGATTTTCTCGCGCAGTGCATCACGGTGGCGCTCCAGAACGCTTGCCATTTTGTCATAGCTGCTGGCGTGGACCTCGTCCTTGGTTACGGGCGTGGCCTCGGTGCTGAATTTGTCCAGACTGATAGGCTTGTCGGCGTCGGTCAGAGCGGTAATGGCAAGCGGATAGGTGATGTTGTTCACAAGCACATTGGGATCGCCGCCGATTGCCACAAAATGGATTACGTCCTGGTTCACATACTGGTTATAACTGCGGATACGCTGCATCCACCCCAGCGCCTCCGGCGTGGTGCGGAAAGCCTTGATCATCTCGCCGGTCCATATTTCTGTGAACACTCCGGCGCGAAGCACTCCGGCAGGGGCGAGACGGCCCCCTACAAGCGCCAGCACATTGCCGGCTACCGCCCCGGCACCGGGGGCGCAGCCTACCGCCACGGCAAGCGTCGCTCCAGCTGCGGCGTTGAATGTTACGGCCGTGAGCATCATGCACACAAGGCCGAAAATCTTAGCGAAAAATTTACTTTTCATTGTTGTGGTTGGTTTGGTGTTTAATCTTCAAGTTTGGGGCAGTCTATGCCGTACTCCTCTTTGAACAGGCGCATATATTCGGCGCGGTTATTCTTGCGGAGTTCCAGGCGCTCGGCCTCGGGAACCTCGTTGAGCTTGGTGTAGGTCTTGGGCGCTTCGCCGGCGCCGGGTGCTGACTGCTTGCCCAGGTTGATAACCTCGCCGGGCTTCTGCTGGGGGTGCATGGTGCTGAGCGTGTCGCGGAGCATCTGCACGCCGGCACTCTTGCCCAGCTTGATAAAGTGGTCGCGCTGCTCCGCCAGGATCCGGCGCTCTGCCACTGCCTGGTCCACCGCCTGCGTTACGGCTGCCAGCTGGATTTGCTCGGCGTTGTCGGCGCGCCCTTTCATCAGGTTAAGCGCGGCGGTCGCCTGTTCCTCGGTTGCCGTTTCGGGAAGCCCGAGGAGTGCTAACTGTTCTTTTGTCATTTTTGTTAAATTGATTTTGGGGTTATTGTTTTCCTCGCCCTCCTCGGTGTTGACCGATTCGGGGTCGGCTTCTTTTCTCTCATGGAGCAGCGGCAGTCCGGGGCTGTCCTCTCCGGCGGCAAGTTTCAGCAGTTTGCCCTCCTGCCCGTACAGTTGCAGGGCTTCATCGTTGCCGCCTATATCCACTATGCTGACCTCGATCAGCTTTGACCGCGTTACTGTCTCGCGCGTCTGTCCGGGCAACACCAGCGCGGGGTCGGGCGTGGTCTCTGTCGGCTCCAGCCCGGCGCTCGCCATGCGCAAATAACCGTTTTCCCACTTGCTCTCTATCCGCTTGGCAAAGTCGTCGTTCTGGTCAAATACCGGCGTGCCTATCAGCTTGCCGTCCTCTACGCGCAGATTTTCGACCTTGCCTATCGGCATGGCTCCCGGCTCCCAGCTCCTACGGTGCATCCATAGCAGCACGGGGTTGCGCTCGTACTGGCTCAGGTCTATGCCGTCGGTCAATACGCGGCTGCCGTAACTGTTCACGGCTTCGGTGCTTATGATTACCTCTTTCATTGTCAATTTCAAAAAAGCCGGGGGCGCGGCGGCGCGATGGTGGGTGGGGGGGTGTCCGCCGCGCCCGGGCTTCACTTATTCAATCTTTTTTACCTTGCTTTGATTGTTGTTGCGGCGGCAGGATTTGAACCTGCGACCTCCGGGGAATGAGCCCGGCGAGCTGGCCTCTGCTCTACGCCGCGATATAGCTTTTATGTCGTTCTGCGCTGCAAAGTTGAGGATAGTTCGCAACCCTAACAAAAAGAGTGTAAAACTTTTACACTCTTTTTTATTATAGTGTGATTTTCCCCCAACTTTGCACCGTGAAAGCGTGCCCGCAGTGGGCGCGCTGCATCTAATTCAGGTAATTTTATTATGAATGGCTACTAAAAAAGACCGTGAGCAGCAGCGCGAACACGCCCGTCTGCTCTACATGCAGGGGGAGCCGCAGAAGTCCATTGCCGAAAAGGTCGGCGTGTCCGCACAGACTGTTACTAAATGGGTCGCAGACGGCGGCTGGGAACAGGCCCGCGCCGCCGCTAACATCACACGCCCGGAACTGGTCAACAAGATACTTAACAGCATTAACGTGCTGCTTGAGGATTTGGCCGCAGACCCCTCCCCGGAGAAAACAGCGGCAAGTGCCGACAAGCTGGTCAAGTTCGCCGCCACCGTTGAACGCCTCGACAAAAAAACATCAGTCGTTGATGTCATTGAGGTTTTTATGGCTTTCAGCAAATGGCTGCAATACCGCATGAGCTTCGACCCCAATGTTACCCCGGAACTGCTCAAAACAATAAATCATTATCACGACCTTTTCATTTCCGAAAAACTCAAAGAAAGTTTTTAACGCATGGCTACGAAAGCGGAGATATTAAAAGCACGCGAAAAGTGGAAACAGCACTGCGAGACGGTCCAGGCCGCCACTGCCGTAAACATAAACGAAACAGCCGAGCAGCGCCTTGCGCGTCTGCGCCGGCTGCTGCTGAATTATGCCGATTTCGTAGATCACTATTTCCCCCACTGGACCGAAAACCCCGAAACGGGGCAGTCGACGCCCTGCGCGCCGTTCCATATCGATGCCGCCAACAAAATAAGGAAAAACCGCAACCTCAAGGCCGGTTTTGTCTGGCACCGTGGCGCGGCAAAATCCACCAACATGGACGTATTTATCCCCATGTGGCTTATGGCGTGGGACATTCTCGGTGCTGAGATTTTCGGCACTGCCAAAGTCAAGGGGCGCGAAATAAATGTCATGGTGCTGGTCGGCAAGTCTGAGGACAACGCAAAAACCCTGCTCGGCGACATTCAGGCCGAATTACAGTACAACCAGCGTTATATTGCCGATTTCGGCGAACAGTACAACGCCGGATCCTGGGAAGAGGGCGAGTTTGTAACCCGTTCCGAAGTGGCGTTTTTTGCCCGTGGTCGCGGTCAGTCCCCACGCGGTCTGCGCTACCGCTCACACCGCCCCGATTATGTCGTTATCGACGACCTCGACGATGACGAGCTGGTGGAAAGTCCCGCCCGTGTCTCTAAACTGTTCGACTGGGTGCGCTCCGCTCTGTTCGGCACTCTCGACGGCGGCCGCGGTCGCTTTTTCATGGTTGGCAACCTCATTGCAAAAAATTCCGTCCTGGCGAAGTGGTGCGAGATTAAGACTGTCCACGTTACCCGCGTAAACATCTACGACCGCGCCGGCAAAATCTCATGGGCTGCCAAATGGACCCCTGCCGAAGTGCAGGACCTTGCAGCCGTCGCCGGTTATCGCGCTTTTCAAAAGGAATACATGAACAACCCCATCATCGAGGGTGCAGTGTTCAAAAATGAGTGGATCCGCTGGGGTAAACGCCCGGCTTGGTCCAAATTCTCCGAAATTGTCCTGTATATCGACCCCAGCTTCAAGGGCTCCACCAAAAACGACTTTAAGGCTGCTAAGCTCTGGGGCAAGGTCGGTTCTCAGCTCTGGCACCTCCGCGCTTTTGTCCGGCAGTGTTCCGTGGCCGAAATGGTCCGCTGGTGTTATGACCTCTACGAGTGGGCGCGCGCCCAGGGCATTGCCGTGCGCTGGTACATGGAGGCCAATTTCATGCAGGACACTATACTTGATGAGTTCCGCCGCGAGGGGGAACTGCGCGGCTACCAGCTCCCCATTACCGGCGATAAGCGCAAAAAGCCCGACAAGTTCCAGCGTGTCGAAGCGGTCAGCCCCCTGTGGGAACGCGGCTTTGTTACCTACGACGACTCCCAGCGCGACGACCCCGACATGCTCGCCGGCATTGACCAGACTCTTGCTTTTGAAAAAGGTATGCGCGGCCACGACGACGCCCCCGATGCCGACGAGGGCGCTATCTGGATTTTACAGCGTGATACCCGCGTCCAATCTTTCACCCCCTCTTTCGGCATGAGGAAAACAGCTAAAAATATATTATGGTAATTCTCGACTATCTCCGCGCCCTCCTGTTCGACTGGCGCAAAAAACGTGCGATCAGCGAAGCCCGCCGCTCCGCTGACCTCTACCGCAAAAAGTTCCTGGTGCTCGTGTATCAGGGGCGCCCCGTCTGCGTTTCCATGCAGGGCGTGAAGCAACTGATCCGGCAAAAGCGTTTCCCCGGTCTGACCGCCGAAAAGGCTCGCCAGATTGCCATTTATGAAGCCACCCCCAAACCCTCGCGCACATGTTCCTGACCGTTGAAGATTACCGCTCTGTCTGCGACGACTATGAGTTTGAACAGATAACCCAAAGCCCCGAAACGCGCGAAGTCGCCGAAGCCGCCGCACTGGAGCAGATTTCCTCCTACCTCCGCAGCCGTTACGACATTGACCGCGCTTTCGCCGCCTCAGGCTCGTGCCGCAATGCCATGCTGGTGCAGGTTGCCGTTAATATCTCCCTGTGGCTTATGGTCCACCGTCTGCCCCAGAACATGGGTCATGAGCGCCGGGAGTGCCTGTATAACGACGCTGTTAAATGGCTCCGCGATGTCCAGAGCTCCAAAGCCTCCCCGGATCTCCCGCTTTACATTTCCCCGGACGGTAACACCGATACCCGCAACCCCGTGCGCTCCGGCTCTATGCCACCCAACAGATACGACTATTAAAATTTATTGAAAATGAAAATTATTTGTAACCTCTCCGACCGTCAGCTGCAAAAGGTTTTAATCCTTTCGGGTGCGTCAGACTCCGAAGCTGAAAAAGTCAGCAAAGCACTCCCCAATTACCCGGAATTGGATATTACCGATTTCCTGGAGAAAAACGACTCTGACAAGAGCGCCCGCTTCGCTTTGGCTGCTTTTGCTCTCGCTGCCATTGCCGAGATTGAAGACCATTAAACACCCGTTAAACACTGTTTAAGCAATGTTCAGACTGTGCGCAAAAGTTGAGATTAAGGGCGACCGCTCCTGGTCGCTCGACTTTGTTACTGCCGTGGAGATTACACGCGACACCGAAAAGCTCACCGCCGAAGCCAAAATAACCCTGCCTAAAAAAATGAAGTGGGACGGCGCGGCGGAAATTCCGGTGCGTCGCGGCGACAGTGTGCGCATATCCCTGGGCTACGACGACAACCTCCAGCTGGCTTTTGTCGGCTGGGTGCGCGATGTCGGCTTCAAAACGCCCGTGGTCATTACCTGCGAGGACGACATGTTCAAGCTCAAACAGATGCCGGCGGTCAAAAAGGCTTACCGTTCTGTTACCCTCGAAACATTGCTCAAGGACCAGGGGATTACCCACCGCCTCAACATAATGGGGGAACAGTCGCTCGGAGCTTACCGCGTTACCGCTGACACCGTGGCCTCTCTGCTCGGCAAACTGTCGGAACAGGGCGTCCGCTCATTTTTCCGCTATGAGGACGGCGAGCCGGTGCTTTACTGCGGAGTGCTCTTTGAACGGGACAGCACCCCGGCGCAAGTGTTCAAAACCGGGCTTAACATCATTTCAGACCAGAGCCTCCAGCAGCAAAAGGCAGAAAACATGCGTCTGCGCGTTAAGGCTGTCAGCCTCATGCCTAATAATAAAAAAATCAAGGTTGAGGTCGGCGACAGCGACGGCGAACACCGCACCCTGCACACCTACAACAAAACCGAAAGCGAGTTGAAAGCCTGGGCCCAGCAGGAAATAAAACGCCTGAAACGCGACGGTCTCACCGGCTCTTTTACAACTTTCGGTTATAAGCTCGTGGACCCTCTCGACGCTATCGGCTTAATTATCGACGGCACAAAAATGGGCGTGTACCAGGTTAAAAAAGTAGTGATCAAATACGGCGACGGCGGCTTCCGTCAGGAAATAACCCTCGGCCTCCGCGTCGCCTGATTATTGGACTTATTAGACTTATAAGACTTATGTCAGACTTACGAAACATTATCCGGCAGCTCGCACAGCCAGACGGCGAAACGGTCGCCCTGGTGTGCACCGTGGACGAAGTGGATAAAACCGCCCGCACCATTGACTGCACCCCCATAAATGAGGGCGCGCCCCTGCTCGGTGTCAATCTCCAGGCTAACCAGGAGGCTGACTATGGCTTTTGCCTGTTCCCGGAAAAAGGGTCGTTTGTGGTCGTCGGGTTTGTCGCAGACGGCGCCGCCGGCGTGGTGCTGCTCACTGAAAAAATTGAGTCTGCCGAAATTGTGATCGGCGACACCTCCGCCGTCATGGACGCCGACGGCCTCCGCATCAAAACCGAAAAGATGTCCGCCGATATTAACCGCGAAAACATCATTTTTAACGGCGGCGACCTCGGCGGCCTTATAAAAGTTGAGGACCTGACTAAACGCCTTAACCTGATTGAAAACGACATTAACAAGTTAAAAACCGCAATGTCCGGCTGGACCCCGGCACCTCAGGACGGCGGCGCGGCTCTCAAAACTGCCGCCGCTTCATGGTATGGCTCCCAGCTGACACCAACAAAACGCGGCGATTACGAAAACACCAAAATTAAGCAATGAACGGTTTGCAGATTGATATTAACACCGGCGACCTCCTTGTGGAGCGTTCCGCCGCTGTCGTTGCCGACGCCTCCGGCTTCATTGCCGAACTGGTGTTACGCTCCTGTCGCGGCGAGTTCAAGGAACACCCGCTCCTCGGTGCCGAAGCTCCCCTTATGCTCGCCGGGGAGCCTGACCCGTTCTGGCCCGGCAACGCTAAAAAGATGCTCCGCGCCTGCGGCCTCGATGTCTCTAACCTCACACTGTCGCCCGACGGCGTGGTGCAAATTTCATAAGCTATGCAGATAACAGTTAACGACCGCCAGACACTCCTCGATATTGCTGTCATTGCCCTGGGCTCCGCCGCCGGCGTGTTCGCCCTGGCGCAGCGCAACGGTCTGCCGGTTACCGCTACGCTCGCCGACGGCCAGACGCTCAACTATGAGCTGGAAGATGTCGTCAGCCCTGCCGTCCGCTCGGCCTACGCCCTCCGGCATATCTGCCCGGCCACTGACATAGACCCCGGCGAATATAAGGAGCTGCTCTATCAGACCGGCACAAAACGCCCGTCCCTCCCGCGCCCCTGGATCGACCGTGCCGACGATGCCCTTGTGCTTGATAAGTTAGACGAAGTGCTTGACCTGCTCGACCGCAAAGAGCCGGTCAAGGTGGAAAGCAAACAGCAGCTCACACGCATTTTCTCCGACCCGTTCAGCGAAGTTTTTTCATAATCTTAAACCCTCACAAATATGGCCCAACTCACAGAAAACAATTTGCAGCTGCTTGACACTGCCGACCTCCTGGCGCGCGCCGAAGTTATCCGCGATGCTGTCCAGGCTAAGTCCATATCGGCCCAGCAGGTGGGGCAGCTCTTTTGCGACCTTATCGACGCTTGCGGCGATATTAACAAGGCTGTGCGCCTGTTCTTATCTACCAACGTGCCGGAGATACAGGCAGACATTGACAGCCGCCTCGCCGGTGCCGACGACGCAGCCGCGAAAGCAGCCGCCGAAATTCAGCGGTCGGAGCAGACCCGCGCTCTCGTTGAGGCGCTCGTGGCTAAGCTCACGTCCCAAAACCTCAACGCTCCGGAGCGCGTCGATATTAACGCCGCCCCCGCGGTCGTTACCCTCACCAACCCCGTGCCCCAGAAAATCAAGGCGGCGCTCTTTCCCCGCTTCGGGCTCGGCTCTGTCCTGTTCATCAGCGACCACAAGGCGGTCGAAGTTACGCCTGACGGCATGGTCCGCCCAGTCGCTCTCGGTCGTTCCACGGTCCACGCCGTCGCCACGGCTGACACATCGGTTTATAAATCGCTTTGCATCGAAGTGGTGCCCCCGCGCCTGCGCCTCGCGGCTGCCGGTGCCCTCCGCCTCGACGGCAAAGGTAATATCCGCCTGACATGACACAGTCCAAAATTAGACATATTCACTACCGCGACGATTTTATTCTCCGCGAACGCTTCCGCGACGGTACCGGCTCCCTCGTAAAGCTCCCCGACGGCGTGGACTTTGAGCTTCGCTATTGGGTCAAGCCTCATCGCGAGTTTGTGGCCTCACGCATCGGCGGCAAGTACACTAATTGCATACCCGACGGCGACGCCATACTGGTCATTTTCAAGGATCATAATCTTTGCGAGGGTACTCTTAAACATGATTTGCACCTGCGGCTGGTCAACGGCTTCATGCCCGATGGGGTGCAAAATGTCTATTTCCCCGAAGAGATGGCCGTGCAGCTCTGGCACCTCCCCAGCGACACAAACGGCGTGATTGAGTCCGACATGCTGGCTGCATACACCCGCGGGCTTCCGTTCACTTACGACGACTTTACGCCGGAGCAGCTTGCCGCCCTCAAAGGCGACAAGGGCGACGCGTTCACATGGGAAGACTTTACAGCCGCACAGATTGAGATCCTGAAGCAACCGGCTACCAACGCGGCAAAAGTCGCCGAAGCTGCCGCCAAACAGGCGGTCGACGCCACAAAGAAACTGCGCGAACAGGCGCAGACCCTTGCGGAGACTTCGGATGCTGCCGTCAGGAATTGCAACACCGCCACGGCTGCCGCCGACAAGTCTAAGGCTGCCGCCGACATTGCCGCGAAGTCCGCCACCGACGCAGCCACCGAAACAAACGCCCAGCGTGAGCTCACGGAGCAGTCCCGCCAGCGCCTCGAAGCTGTCGCCGACCGTGCGGAACTGGCAGCCGCCCCCGTCCCCGACGGCCTCCGCGTCGATTGTCCCGCAAAGATTACGATCGGCAACCCCGTGGCGCGTTTCATCAGCGCCCGCGTGCTGCCACCCTCCGCACTCCAGAATGTCATTTACCAGGCTTTCGGCGGTGCTGCCGGAGTGGAGCCCGACGGCAGGATTCTGCCGTTCCGTCCCGGCACTGCCCGCGTCCATGTCATACCCACCGGCGGCACGCGCTTCTATAAGACCGTAACTGTGCAGGTGGTCGCCCCGGCCCTCCGGCTTGCCGCGCCCGGCGTCCTGCGCCTCGACAGTGCCGGCAATATCCGTTTAACTTAACATCTCCGCATAATGGCCAATATAATCACAAGCATTCGCAACTGGTTCGACCGTCCCACGCGCGCCGAAGTCATGACCCTGGCGCGCATGGCTTCCAGCAAACAGGGTCTCAAGATAACCGCGCAGCTGCTCCAGCAGACCGACACACTCACTAAAAAGGACATTAACGACTGGCGAAACGCCCACCAGGTCGCGCTCGACTACGAAAACCCAAACCGCCAGAGGCTTTATGACATTTACGCCGACTGTGAGCTCGACGCCCACCTCTCCGGCTGTATCGCCCAGCGCAAGGGCAAGGTGCTGCAAAAGGATTTCCGCCTCGTCGATAGCAACGGCAAGGAAGATGTCGCCGCCACGGAACTGCTGCAACAGGAATGGTTCGCCGATTTCCTGGGCTATGTGCTGGACTCCGCATACTGGGGGCACTCGCTCATACAGCTGGGCGATGTCATTCGCGGCGACGGGGTCATGCGTTACGACTGTGTGGAACTGGTACCGCGCAAGCACGTGGTCCCCGAATATGGCCGCGTGGTCATTAACCCGGGCGACGACTGGCGCAGCGGCATTCCTTACCGCGAGGGCGATTTTGCCAACTGGTGCGTGGAAGTGGGTAAGCCCCGCAACCTCGGCCTCCTGCTCAAATGCGCCTGCTCTTACATCAGCAAAAAGAATATGCTCACGTTCTGGGATATGTTCGGGGAGATTTTCGGCCAGCCTATGCGCATAGCCACCACCAACAGCCCCGATGAAAGCGAGCGCGCCCGCGTGGAACACGCACTCGAAAACATGGGCGCGGCGTTCTGGGGACTGTTCCCTGAGGGCACCAACATTGAGATCAAGGAAAGCAGCCGCGGCGACGCTTACAATGTGTTTGACCGCCGCATTGACCGCTGTAACTCGGAAATGTCAAAGGCCATTCTTAACCAGACCATGACCATTGACTCCGGGTCCTCGCTCTCTCAGTCCGAGGTGCATCTTGAAATTTTTGAGCGTACCACCGAAGCCGACGCCACTATGGCCGGCTACACAGTCAACGGCCGGCTGCTGCCGCTCATGGCCGCCCACGGCTTCCCGGTCAAGGGCAAGCGCTTTGTCTGGAATAACGCCGCCAGCTACACCCCGGCGGAACAGCGCGAGATTGAACGCCTCCTCCTGGAGTATTACGAAATTCCCGCCGACTATTTCACCGACAAATACGGCGTGGCCATTGACAAGCCCCGCGAAAGCAAGACGCAGCCTGACCGTTTTTTCGACTGAGCCCCGCCTTGCAGCTGGCTGACACGGCGGGGCGGCTCCGGCGCTCATATATCGCGTTTAACTCCGCTTTGGGCTCGTTGTATGAAAATGACTTGCTCCAGCTCGCGGACGCGACAGACAAGCCCAATTTTGACGACACGGCCTTTTTTGACGCTGCCGGCATGGTTTACAATGCCGGCGGCTTCGATGCCTCGCAGCTCACAACTCCCGAAGCGCGCCGCCTCATTGCCGAAACAGTGAAGCAGCTTAAAACGGCGATTGCCTCCGGCGTCCCCCATGAGGTCCCCGAAACTGTGCGCCATGCTCTCGAAAACAACGCTTTTATTTTCTCCGGCTTCAAAGCGTTTCACACGCTCCGCGAGGTGGGATTGTCCCTCCTGACCGACAAGGGCGATATTAAACCCTTTGAAACGTTCCGCAAAGATGTTGAAACGGTAAACAACCGATATAATCACAATTACCTCTATGCGGAGTATAACCACGCCGTCGGCGCCTCCCTCATGGCTTCGCGCTGGCAGCAGATTGAAAAAGACGGCGACCGTTACGACCTGCAATATCGCACCGCCCAGGACGACCGCGTGCGTGAGGATCACGCCATTCTGCACGGCACCACGCTGCCGCCCTCCGACCCGTTCTGGTCGCTCTATTTGCCACCCAACGGCTGGAACTGCCGCTGCACCGCCGTACAGGTCCGCAAGGGCAAATATCCCCAGAGCGACCCGGCGCTCTCCATGCTCCGGGGCAACAACTGCACCGAAGCCGCCAAACAGCAGATTTTCCGTTTCAATCCCGGCAAGGACCTGCAACTGTTCCCGCCAAAACACCCGTATTACAAGGCGCCCGAAGCGGCGAAGCAGGTAATTGAGCAAATGAGTGAGGAACAGCAGCGCGACAAGCGCATCGCTGAAATTATCGCGGAACTGCCGGACACTCTGACCGACGCGGAGAAAAAGCCCGTTGCGGAGCACTGTCTGGAAATAGAAAAGGCCCTCGGCATTACAAAGGGTAAGCCTATGAGCGTGGACGACGCCGACAAGCAGCACGCTAACCCCAATTATGGCAAGGAGCGCGGCTATGGTATAAACTGCCAGACCTGTTCGCCCGCCTATGCGCTGCGCCTCATGGGCTTCAACGTAACGGCGAAGTCGAACACTCCAGGCACAAAACTGGATTACCTGAGCCGGGGCAACCAGCTGTGGGAACAGTGGCTAAATCTCGACGGAACGCCGGCGAAGCATACCAGCATCAACGACTGGATGGCCGGTAAAAAATACAAACTTATGACACAAAAAAGGTATGTGGAGTTTTTCAATGAGATTTGCAAGGATCCCGGCGTTTATATGCTCTCTATCGGCTGGAAAGGGGGCGGCGGTCATGCCACCATTTTACAGCGTTTTGCCGACGGCTCTCTGCGCTATATTGAGCCGCAACATGACAATTCCAAAGGATCCGGGCGTGAAAGCCACGATTTGAACTGGCTCGGTAAAAACGGCGCGGCAACCATGCACGGCTGCCGCGGTATAATGCGAGTGGATAACAAACTATTTAATGTCGCTTTCGCTGAGATTTTCGACAAATGACCCGATTATTTCAAGGGCTTCAAATTCGCCCACCTCCCGGAGTTTGTCGCCTTTCACCAGGTACACCGGGGGAAAGCCAGCGGTTACATCATCAGGAAAACGGTAATAAAAAGCCTCCGCACCCTGGTACTGCCCGAGGTGCTCTATGTGGTCGCCGTACATCTCAACGAGATACTGCGCCGCCTGTCTGACTTTTGCCGGTATTTCCATATTGCCGCAAATTTACAACATTTTTCTGATATAACAATAATTAAACACCAATTTAATGCTCGACCCCAAACAGTTAAAAGCCGACATTCTCGAAGATATGCGCGTGGACCTCTCCGACGAGTTCGACCGCAACTTTGAACGTAAGGGCTTTTTCTCCGACAAGTGGAAGCCCCGCGCCCACAATTACCCCCGTGGCTCGCTGCTCATGGTCAGCAGCGCCATGCGCCGCTCCGCCCAGGGGCAGGTGTCGGGCGACGGCGTGCGCTTCTCATCGGCTCTGCCTTACACAACCCTGCACAATGAGGGCGGCAAAATAACCGTTACCGCCAAAATGAAACGCTTCTTTTGGTACAAGTACAAACAGACCAAAGACGAAGCGTGGAAGCGCATGGCTCTTATGAAAACCGGCAAGGTCATTAAAATGCCGCAGCGTCAGTTCATCGGCGACGGCCCCGACACCCAGCGCATCATCCGCGAAGCCATAGACCGCAACCTCCAAAAGTTCAATTTATCACTTACCGAATTTTTACGAAAATGAGAAAACAGATTTTTAAGGCTATCGCCGACGCTGTGGCTGCCGTCCCCGGCGTGGCTTTCGTTGACCTCTGGAACAACCAGGTCCAGACACTCAACGGCGGCAAGGCTTTCGCGCTCCCCGCCGTGTTCGTTGAGTTTGAGGCGGTCGAATGGAAGCAGCAGAACATGGGCGCGCGCCGGGGTGCTCTCGCCGTCCGCCTCCATGTCGTTACCCGAGCCGTCGCCACCAACGGGCACAAGGATCCGCGCATCAATGAAGTCCTGGCGGTGTTCGACCTGCTCGACGCCGTTAACGCCGCAATGCAGGATCTCCGCGGCGACAATTTCTCCGGCTTCATGCTCACAACATCGGCAACCAACCACGACCATGCCGAAATTGTCGAAAACGTGGAGCGTTATGTCTGCGGTGTGCAGGACCTCTCGGCCAGACGCTCCATAAGGGCTGTTTCGGGGCTCTCTGTCGCGATTTCTAAGGCTGACTAATACAACAACACCCCCGGCGGCTCTTGCGTCCGTCAGGGGCGTTTTTTACAGTTCATCAAATAACGATGGTTGCGTGTCTTGGCGGCTTTCCGTGTCCGGGGGCAGACCCAGCATGTTCAGATAGGTGCGGTAGCAGATACCAAACTCAGGCTCTATCCAGTGCCGCCATACGGCTTTGTAACATTTGGCCTGGTTCCCGGCCTCATAGTGCAACGCCGTGAGCGCTTTTACTTTTTCTGCCCGCGCCAATGTGCTTTTGTGCCTCTTTTTTTTTGCCATTCGCCGATTTATTTGTATCTTTGCACCGTCCTTTTACACAAGGCTCGGCGCTGGCGTTTGGCTGCTCAGGCAGCACGCTGGCGCGGTCTTTTTTTATTCGGCTGCCTCTGCCTCGGTTCCCTCTGCTTCCGCATCAGGAGCCGGGGTCGTTTCATTTTCAGGCAGCAGGTCCACATCGGTAATGCCCAGCGGTATGTTGACCCACGCCCCGGTCTTGGGGTTCCTACGCGCGGCGCGGATATAACGGCGTGTAATGCTCGGCTGGTAGCTTTCCTCGATTATCTTCACGCCCTCCAGGAATTGATCGTCCTGGCTTTCCTCTGCCATTTTACGCAGCTGGAGAACGCGGCTGGCCTTGAGGTTCCCCTGACCGTCCCGGCTCAGCAGGCGCAGAACTGCCGACACAAGCGCTTTGCTCTTGTCATCGGTCGCCAGGCTCTCGATATAGCCGCGCACCATTGCGATGCCGTCCTCTACTGTGTCGCGGTAGCCGTCCACAGTATTGACACCCAGAGTGAGGCGCAGGGTGCTGTCGCTGTTCGTAAATGAGTGGCTGTATTGGCCGCCGTCCTTGGTGCCGAATAACTCGGCTTTCATTTCAAGTATGGCCGCGAAGTTGCCGAAGACCGTATCCTTAACGGCTTTGATGTCGCCGCTCAGGTTCAGCAGTTCCGGGATTGCCTGCTCCAGTTCATCATCGACCATTTGCGCGTAGGTCTCGCGCTGCTGCTTGCGTTGCTCCGCAGCTTCCTTTTTCGCTTTTTCAGCCTTGAACGCTTCCCATTCGGCGCGTTCCGCGGCTGACATTGTTACTTGTTCACTCATTGTTAAATGGGTTTTAAGTGGTTATTAAATTGTGTTTAACTGTTTCGGTGCGTGTCCTTTTACACCGGCTCAGCGTTATTCATAATCTTCTGCGTCCGGACTCTCGAAATTGAGGCTCCCGGCTTCCTCGCTCGCCCACCATGCCAGGGCGTCCAGCAGCTCGATTTTGGCGTTCTCTGCCATGCCCTCCGTCTGCTCCAGTATGTAGGCTTTAATTTTTTCCAGTTCGTGGGTCATAATTTCGTGGGTCTTGATTTATTGTGCTTAGTTCTATTCGTTTGGGAATAACTACGCCCCAATTGCATGACCGGCAGCACTCGCCGTCCTCTTTTACAGGGTATGGGTCGTTTCCATACTCTGTAAATTCTTTGCCGCAGATGCAGCACACTTTTTTGTCCTTTTTCATCGGCTCGTTAGTTTAGCGTGGGGTCAATTTCGCCGCCTGCCGAATAATGTTGCATCAGCATCGCGTCGGTCAGAGCGTCAACCGCCCGGGCGTCCTTGACTTTGTTGTTAAATGTCGCTATGAGGTTGCGCAGTCGTTCCCTCGGTATCTTGTTAAAATCGGCGTAGCCGCTGGCGCGCATCGCTATGCCCTTAATGATTGATAGGCTTTGCTTCTGGCCGGTTTCCCGCAGCCAGCCGCCGATTGCCGCAATTACCTGCTTACGCAGTTTGTCAAGTCGTGCCGTGCCCTGCTTCTCGTCCACCTGGGCGCTCAGCTTTCCGCAGATGTCTATGAGCTGGTGCTGCGTCAGGTCGCGGCTGCTCTCAACGCCCCAGCTTGTCAGGATCGCACGCTTCGCTTCATCATCAAGCCCCAGAACTGTGCAAAGGGTATGATATTTTTTCAGCAGTCCGCGGTGTATTTCGTCCATTGTCTTGTTTTCTTTTGCCATAGTCGTAATTATTTGATTTGTTCGGCCCAGTAGTCGTTTGCGCCCTGCTCCCAGATTATGAAGTCCGCGCCGCCCTCGCCTTTGTCCCGGTCCTCGTAGCGCGTTGTTACAAATGCCTTGAAGCCCTCGACCTTGATTTTGATGTCCGCGTCATAGCGTATCTTTTTCGCTATGTGCCCGTCCGGATCCTTGCCTGCCTTGTCGGCCTGGCTTATGAACACGAACAGTTTGTCAGGAAATTCAGCTTTTAGATCCTTGAATTGCTTCATGTAGAATTTGTCCAGATATTGCAGGCTGTCGATCACGATTATTTCAGGACTTTTGCGCTTCCGCAGTCGGGCGCACAGTTCCGGCAAGTCCTCTTTGTTCAGCAGGATTATATTGCTGCCGGCTTCCGCCATGCCCACGCGCTCCCATACCTTTTGAAGCGATAGGCTCAGACCTTGTTCCAGACTGTCGTAAGCCACGCGACGGAAGCCGGCCAGATACTTGCAGAGCTGGAGCGTGAAAGTCGTTTTGCCGCTGCCGCTGTCGCCCCAGATAAGCCACACCCCGCGGAGCTCCGGGCGGCCGAAGCTCGCCAGGAACGGCCCGTCGAAGTCTGCGGTCTCGAATTGTGCCGCCAGCACGTTTTTGTTACTTATCGCTCTGCCCATTGCTCTTTATTTTTTCGATAGTCGCGGCCGTTCTCGCAGTGCCTCCGGGTCGTAGCCCTTGGCCTCGATCATCGCGTTTAATGCCTTGCGCTTCGCCGCCAGGTCCTCGGTGGTGCTCGCTTCTATCATCACACGCACCGTTTTAGGCCCGTAGCAGCCTTTTACTCGCTTCACTGT
>Ga0209694_1000570_pt1 | contig 55468 bp, 53 predicted proteins | sample GluameincwithD2O_FD_187499 | JGI IMG/M metagenome (GOLD analysis project Ga0209694, IMG submission 187499) | Mouse cecum microbial communities from Vienna, Austria - Glucosamine amended microcosms incubated with D2O (SPAdes) (version 2) | ecosystem: Host-associated > Mammals > Digestive system >... | reverse complement strand
ACAGCAGCTCCAGCACACGGGGCAGCTCCAGAGTGGCCATGGATTTTTCAAATAAGTCGCTCATATTCAAACTCCTGTTTTTTTCACTCGTTTCTCAAATTTTTCTTTTGCAAACATATAACTCTCCAGAATGAGAGGTTTCATGCTTTCAAAGGTTTGTACAGAAGGGTTCAGAACGCACACCCAGCCCATCCAGGCGTAAACCGGATGAGGCAGCAGGGTATCCGTCTGGGTAAAGTCCATATCCCCCTCCACTGCGCCGCCTTTCGGCGGACGCTTGGGAGCCGGGCCAAACAGGTTGACATAAGTTTGCTTTCTCGGTCCCAGGTTCACCCGGTACACACCAGGGCGGTCCAACTGGGACGCCCGGTCGTTGTCCCCGTCCTTCTCCTTGACCGTGAGGACATAGACGCCCCGTTTCAAAACCTTTCCCGGGTTATAAAAGACGCCTGTCTCTCCCCAGCTGTTCACCAGAACAGTGCCCTCCAGATCAGCCAGACACCAGTCCAGAATTTGTTTTGGTTCCATCGTCATCCCTTCTCCCACTCCGCCGTCAGTGCCCGGAACTGCTCCGGGACCTGCTCCGGAGTGAGGCTGTCATGGACAGCGCAGGTGCCCGCCTCCTGGGCGGTCTGGTAGTACCAGCGCTTGTAGTCCAGCATGAGAAGGGTGTCCTCCAGCTGCTTCTGCTGCTCCAGCACCGACTGGCGCTGCTTTTCCAGCAGCTCCAGCCGATGGCTGATGGTGGCGTCCCCCTGGCGGGACCAGTCCAGGAAGCTGCGGATTTCCTTCAGCGGCATTCCAGCCTTTTTCAGGCAGCCCAGCAGCCGCAGCCACTCCATATCCTCGTCCTTGAACATGCGGATACCCCCGCTGGACCGCTCCACAAAGGGCAGCAGCCCCTCCTTATCGTAATAGCGCAAGGTAGATGGGGCCACATTCAGCTTCCGGGCCATCTCGCCAATGGTATAAAACATAAAATCTCCCCCAAAAGGCTTGACTTAAAGTTGACTTCAAGTTGTATAATCATTCCATACTTACAGGGCTATTATAGCGCCTGATGCTATATCCGTCAATGGAAAGGAAGATTTTATGATTTACAAGCAGTTTCAGGACAGAAAGCTCTCCGCCCTGGGCTTTGGCTGTATGCGCCTGCCCACTGTGGACGGCAATGACGCCAACGTCAACGAGGCGGAGGCCGCCCGGCTGATTGCCCGAGCCATGGAGGGGGGCGTCAACTACTACGACACCGCCTGGGGCTACCACGCCGGCAATTCGGAGACCGTCATGGGCCGGATTTTGAAGCAGTACCCCCGGGACAGCTTCTTTCTGGCTGACAAATTCCCCGGCTACGACCTGTCCAACATGGACAAGGTGGAGGAAATCTTTGACAAGCAGCTGGAAAAATGCCAGGTGGACTACTTTGATTTCTACCTGTTTCACAACGTCTGCGAAATGAACATCGACGCCTATCTGGACCCCAAATTTCACATCTATGAATCACTGATGGCCCGGAAGAAGGCAGGCCAGATCAAGCACCTGGGCTTCTCCGCCCACGGCGACCTGGACACCATGCGGCGCTTTCTGGAGGCCTACGGCAAGGACATGGAGTTCTGCCAGATCCAGCTCAACTGGCTGGACTGGGACTTCCAGAACGCCAGAGGCAAGACGGAGCTGTTGGACGCGTGGGGCATCCCCGTCTGGGTAATGGAACCCCTCCGGGGCGGCAAGCTGGCAAAGCTGTCTGACGAGTACGCCGCCCGGCTGAAGGAGCTGCGTCCCGACGAAAACATTCCCGCCTGGGCCTTCCGGTTTATCCAGTCTCTGGACCTGCCCCCCGTTACCGTCACTCTGTCCGGTATGTCCAGCATGGAACAGGTGGAGGATAACCTGAATACCTTCGCAGAGGAAAAGCCCTTGAATCCCCAGGAGCTGAAAACCCTGCTGGACATTGCCGACAGCATGACCGAACGGACCAGCGTCCCCTGCACCGCCTGCCGGTACTGCACCACCCACTGCCCCCAGGGGCTGGATATCCCCATGCTGCTTGAGCTGTACAACGAGCATGTCTTTTCCGGCGGCGGCTTTATCGCTCCCATGCGCGTCGCCCAGCTGCCCGACGGGAAAAAGCCCTCCGCCTGTGTGGGCTGCCGCAGCTGCGAGGCGGTCTGTCCCCAGCGGATCAAAATTTCCGAGGCACTGGCCAGCTTCTCCGCCAGGCTGGGGTAACGGAAAAGGCCCGTGCGGGGGCGTGCCTTGGCGGTCAGGGGGATTCGGAATCCCCCAGTCACGGCTTCGCCGTGCCAGCCCCCTTTAGCAAGGGGGCCTTCGGAGCAGGAACGGACCAGCCAGCACCAAAAAGTCCCCCTTGCCAAAGGGGGGAGGGCCGCCGGACGCAGTCCGGTGGCGGGGGATTCCGTGTCCCCCGCAGGCCCGCATGAAAACACGAAAAGGGGAATATTACGGAGAAGACTGGGAATCAAGGGTAGAAGACTAACAAATACATCCAAGAAAGCCAGTCAGGCTTACCTGACTGGCTTTTCTGATATCCATACAGCACTGCCCCTGTGGGGGCCTTTTCCCAGTTTAAAAGGTGAGCAGAAAATCGTCAATAAACCGCAGGGCCGTACCGGCGCAGGCGCTGTGAGGGCCGAAGTGGTCCAGGCGGAGGAAAAAGCTGTCCCCCTCGAAAAGGGTCTTCTCTCCCAGATCCCAGCAGATCTCCGGCAGCAGCTCCTCCAGGTAGGGGGACAGGGCACCGCCCAGGACGATATCGCAGTCGAAGTTGGTGCGCAGATTGGCCAAGGCATCGGTGAGGTGGTCCCGGTACTCCTCCCAGATGGCGGCGGCCTGCTGGTCCCCCTCCCGCAGGGCGGAGAAAAACTCCCCCAGGGTGAGCCCCAGGTCGTCGCTGAGCCGGGAGACGGAGCAGTAGGCCTCCAGACAGCCCCGCCGTCCGCAGTGGCACAGCCTGCCATTAGGAACGATGCGCAGGTGGCCAAACTCGCCGCTGCGCCCGTGGTCGCCGGTATACTGCTTATCCCCCCAGAAGATAGCCCCGCCGATGCCCCGCTCCAGGGCCATGTAGACCATATTGTTCTGCCCCTTCTCCATCCACCGCTCGGCGTAGCCGCTGGCGTTGGCATCGTTCTCAATGAACACCGGGTAGCGGGAAAAATAGCGGTACAGCTCCTCCAGGGGGATGTCCCACAGCTCCAGGGTGGGGGCCATCACCAGCTTGCCCTCCGTCTGGTCGATGATGCCCGGAAGGGTGATCCCCACCCCCAGCAGCCGGTTCCGGTCCAGGTGGAAGTCATCCAGAAAGGCCTCCAGATACAGAGACAGCGTTTCATAGTACTCGGCGGTGTGGGTGAAGTCCAGCGGCACCTCCCGGCAGCCCAGCTCCTGCACCCGCATATCGATGGCCAGAAAACGGACCTCGCCCCGCTGGACCGTGATCCCCACCGCCACCCGGGCCCCGGGCTCCAGGGCGTAGGTCCGGGGCTTACGCCCCCCGGTGGACTCCTGGGTGCCGGAGCAGGACACCAGCCCCTCCTCCAGCAGCTCGGCCAGATTGCCCGTTACCGTGGGCAGGCTGAGGGACAGCTCCCCGGCGATCTCCTGCTTGGTGGCCGGCTCGCCGCTGTCGTATAAGTATTGGAGGACCCGCCGGCGGTTGGTCTGCCGCAGAACGGCGGTGTTCATGGTCGGTTCCATCTTAATCAACTCTCTTTTACAAAAGTCTTTTTCATAGTCAGAGTAGCACAACTGCCCGACAATTTCAAGAGAGAATCATAAAAAAACCGGCCCGGAATTTATTCTATTCCGCGCCGGTATTATTCAGCTTTTTCGCCCCGAAGCGCTGGGGATGCCCAGCTCCTCCCGGTATTTTGCCACCGTCCGCCGAGAGATGGGACAGCCCTCCCGGGCCATGTGCTCCGACAGCTGCTGGTCGGACAGGGGCTTTGCCTTGTCCTCCCCGTCGATCAGCCGCAGCAGCAGCTTCCGGGCCGCCGTGCCGCTTACCCCCTCCCCCGTCCCGGCGGAGCGGGTAAAGAACCAGCTGAGCGGGTAGAGGCCCTGGGGGCACTGGAGGTATTTCTCCCGCACCGCCCGGCTTACGGTGGACTCGTGGAGGCCCAGCTCCTGGGCTACCTCCCCCATCCGCAGGGGGCGCAGGGCCTCCGGGCCGAAGCGGAAAAAGTCGCTCTGCCGCTCCACAATCACCTGGGCGCACCGCAGCAGGGTGCTGCTCCGCTGGTCCGCCGCCCAGAGCACGTTTTCCGCCTGGCGCAGCTTTTCGCTGAGATAGTCCCGCACCTCTCTGTCCTCCGACTGCTTCAGCAGCTTCTGGTAGTAGCGGCTCAGCCGGAAGGGGGGCCGCTCCCCCCGGGTGGATTTGACGGTGAGCCGGCCCTCCTGCTCCTCCACCGTCAAGTCGGGCTGGATATAAAAGATCTGTTCCGTCCGCTGGAAAACCGACCCGGGCCGGGGGTCCAGCTCCCGGATGGTCCGCCGGGCCTCCTCCACCTGGGCGGGGGTGATGTTCAATTTGGCGGCGATGGCCCGGTCGTGGCGCTTGGCCAGGGCCTCCAGGTGGTCCCGGACGATGGTCAGAGCGGGCCCCGTCTCGCCGATGCGCTCCAGCTGGAGGGCCAGGCACTCCCACAGCTCCGCCGCCCCCACGCCTGCCGGCTCCAGGGTCTTCAGCACGGCCAGCGCCTCCTCCAGCCTGGGCAGAGGGATGGCCCCATGGCGGGACAGCTCGGCCAGAGGGGTGCGCAGGTAGCCGTCGTCGTCCAGGCAGTAGATGAGGTAGCGCACCAGCCGGGCGGCGTTCTCCTCCAGGCGCAGCCGGTCCAGCTGGCGGGACAGGAAGCTCACAAGGGTCTCCTCCAGCCCTCCACCGGTGCCCACCCGGGTCAGGGGGTCCAATTCCTCGTCGCTGAACTTCTGATAAAACCAGTTCTGGCGGTCGTTGTCCTCCAGCCAGCGCAGGCGGGCCAGCAGGTCATCCTTCCCTTCCCCCTGGGACGGGGGTGGAGCCTCCTCCAGCTCCACCAGAGGGTTCTCCTGGGCCAGCTCCCGGACGTAGCCCTCCAGCTCCAGGGTGCTCAGCCGCAGCAGCTCCACGCTGTACAGCTGCCGCTGGCTCAATTTTTGTGTCTGCGTCTGCTGGAGTTCCATAGGTTCTTCCTCCCTCTTTGGTATGCTATTAGTTTAGGGCGGCAAAAGGGAAATGTCAAGAAAAACCGAAAGACAGCGCCGCAGGGCGCTGCCTTTACTTCATTAAATAGGCACCCGCAGGGGGCAGTCCGACAGGGACACCCGCTCCGCCAGCCGGGCCAGGCCGTTGTCCCGCAGGTAGTCCTGAAAAATAGCCGCGGACTGGGTGGAGTCCGGCCCGATGATAAGCTCGGTAATCAGGTCCTCCAGGCAGATGCCGGCTTTCCCGCACATGGCCTTCAGGTCCAGGGGGTAGTATTTCTTGATCCGCTCCTTGGACACGTGGTAGCAGGGCTGGACCTTCAGGTCCTCCTTCTCGAAGGGGGAGACAACCAGCCGCATCTCGTACTCCGAGCGGAAGGAGGGGTGTTTATAGGACACCGAGCAGGCCCAGGCCTCGCACATGGCCCGCCGGACCTCCTCCCCGGACAGGTCGGCCCCCTCCTTGAGCAGCCGGCAGAATTCCTCCACCATAGGGTGGCCGGCCATGTCGTTGCGGTAGAAAACCATCTGGAGAGACAGAGCCCCTGTGGCCATCTTTTCCAGATATTCCCGCCGAAACGCAATGCACACCCCCCGGCCCCGGTTGCCGTACCGCTCCCACTGGGCGGCGTCGTCCCGGTGGAAGGAGAAGCAGGCGGCAAAGGCGGAATACTCCTTTTTCAGTTCCTCCCGGAACCGCTGCCGGACCTGTCCGGCCCCCTCCCGGTTCCCGTCCTCCTCCAGGCGCTGGGCCACGGCGGCGCACAGCCGGTCCATAAAGTGGCGCATCTCCGCCGAGTCGTTCATCCGCAACACGTTGTTTACCCGCAGCTGGGCCTGACGCAGGATGCCGTCCACCGCCTGAAAGTCGGTGTAATGATAGAGGATGTCTCCGCCGTACCGGTCCATACCGCCCTCCATAGTCCCTCCTTATCTGCCGATCCCCATGTTCTTCACCCGCAGGCGGTTCAGCGCCCGGGCCAGGGTGGCCTGGGCAATCTGATGCTCCTGGCGGCTCCGCTGCTGGAGCAGCGCCTCCTGAGCCTCCTCAATCTCCCGCTGGGCCCGGGCCACGTCGATCTCCTCCGGCCGCTCAGCCGAGTCCACCAGCACCAGCACATCATTGCCCTCCACCTTCACCATCCCCGGAGAGATGGCGGCCAGCCGGGGCTCCTCCCCCGGCACCTGATAGCGCAGGGTGCCGGGCTGGATGGCGGCGATCATGCTGCTGTGGTGGGCCAGAATACCCCGCTCCCCGTCGGTGGTGGGGACCACCAGACTTACGCAGGGGCCCTCGTAAAAGGTCTTGTCCGCGGCCAGGATGTGTACCTGAAAGGTGTTCATCACACCTCACCCGCTTCCATCTTTTTGGCCTTCTCCACCACGTCCCGCCAAGTGCCCACGTTGTAGAAGGCGCCCTCCGGGTACTGGTCCAGACTTCCGGAGACGATGGCGTCGAAGCTCTCCAGGGTGTCCCGCAGGGGGACGTACACCCCGGGCAGGCCGGTGAATTTCTCCGCCACGTGGGTGGGCTGAGCCAGAAAACGCTGAATGCGCCGGGCCCGGGCCACAGTCTTCCGGTCCTCCTCGCTCAGCTCGTCCATGCCCAAAATAGCAATGATGTCCTGAAGCTCCCGGTACTTCTGCAAAATTTCCTGCACCTTTCGGGCGGTGCGGTAGTGCTTCTCGCCCACCACGTCGGCCTCCAGAATGCGGGAGGAGGACTCCAGGGGGTCCACCGCCGGGTAGATACCCTGCTCCGAGATGCGGCGGCTGAGCACCGTGGTGGCGTCCAGATGGGCGAAGGTGGTGGCGGTGGCCGGGTCGGTGAGGTCGTCGGCGGGGACGTACACCGCTTGCACCGAGGTGACGGAACCAGCCTTGGTGGAGGCGATGCGCTCCTGAAGCTCGCCCATCTCGTTGGCCAGGGTGGGCTGGTAGCCCACGGCGGAGGGCATCCGCCCCAGCAGGGTGGACACCTCGCTGCCCGCCTGGACAAAGCGGAAGATGTTGTCAATAAACAGCAGCACATCCTTGTGCTCCACATCCCGGAAGTGCTCCGCCATGGTCAGGCCCGACAGGGCCACCCGCATACGCACGCCGGGGGACTCGTTCATCTGGCCGAAGACCAGGGCGGTCTTACCCGACACGCCGCTCTCCCCCATCTCCCGCCACAGGTCGTTGCCCTCGCGGCTGCGCTCGCCCACGCCGGTAAAGATGGAGTAGCCACCGTGTTCCATGGCCACGTTGTGAATCAGCTCCTGAATCAGCACCGTCTTGCCCACGCCGGCGCCGCCGAACAGGCCGATCTTGCCCCCGCGGGGGTAGGGCTCCAGCAGGTCAATCACTTTGATGCCCGTCTCCAGAATCTCCACCGCCGGGCTCTGCTCCTCAAAGCTGGGGGGCTTGCGGTAGATGGGCTGGACCGGGGTGCCCTCGGGCAGGGGGCCCCCCCCGTCGATGGGCTGGCCAAGCACGTTGAACATCCGGCCCAGAACCGCCTGGCCCACCGGCACCTGAATGGTGTGGCCGGGGATATCCACGGCCAGCCCCCGGGCCAGGCCCTCACTGGGGGACAGCATGATGCACCGCACCGTGCCCCGGCCCACGTGCTGGGCCACCTCCATCACCCGCAGGGAGCCGTCAATTTCAACTGTGAGCTCCTCCCGCAGCTTGGGCAGCTCACCCTCCTCAATCTCCACGTCCACAACGGGACCGGAGATTTGCACGATAATACCTCTTTCCAAATCCGTCACCTATCCTTCCTCTGCCGCTGGGCCCTGGCCCCGGCGGAGACCTCGGTGATCTCCTGGGTAATGGCCGACTGGCGTACCCGGTTATACCGGAGGGACAGCTCCCCCAACAGTTCCTCAGCGTTCTGGTTGGCGCTGTCCATGGCCGTCATGCGGGCGTTCTGCTCGCAGCAGAAGCTGTCAATCAGGGCACTGTAGATAAAGCCGGACACATAGCTGGGGATCATGCTGTCCAGCACTGAATTTGCGTTGGGAAGAAACTCAAAGGGCTCCGCCGCCACCCGCTCCCCGTCCAGGGTGTCGAAGTAGGTCCGGTGAAAGGGCAGCACCCGGGCGGACCTGGCCTGAAAGGACATGGCGCTCTCCATGTCGGTGTAGATTACAAAAATTTCCTTCAGCTCTCCCCGGTGGAAGCCGTCCAGCAGCAGGGCGCTGATCTCCCGGGCCCGGGCCATGGTGGGGTTCTGGGCGGTGTACAGAAAACTGCGCTCAATGGGGATGTTCCGCTGGGCGAAAAAGCGCCGGCCGTACTCCCCCACCACAAACAGCTTGGTGTCCGGGTGCCACTCCAGCAGCTCCTGAGCCTGGCGGATGGCGTTCTGGTTGTAGGACCCGGCCAGCCCCTTGTCGGCGGTGATGACCAGGCAGCCGTAGGTCCCCTCCCGGGGGGTGTCGTCGCCTACGGGGTAGAAATAGCGGCTGTCCACATCGCTGGCAGTGCGGAAAATGCTCTTGATCTCCCCCCGCAGGGCCTCAAAATAGGGGCGGGTGTGCTCCAGCTCCTGCCGGGCCCGGCGCAGCTTGGTGGAGGCGATCAGATACATGGCGCTGGTAATCTTCTTGGTCTCCTGCACGCTCTGAATCCGGGTCTTGATCTCCTTCGTTCCCGCCATCTCAGCCACCGCGCTTTCCAGCAGCCTGATACTCCTCCAGGAACTCATGGGCCAGGTGGAGAATCTCCTCCCGGTCATCCTGGCTCAGCTGGCCGGTCATGTCCAGGCGCCGGCACAGGTCTGGAGCGTTCTCCTCCAGGGCGGCCAGCAGCTTCTCCTCAAACAGGTCGATGTCGTCCAGCGGGATGTCCTGCATCACGTGGCCCAGAGCGGATACCAGCAGAATTACCTGCTGATGCTGGGCCAGAGGGGCGTACTGGGGCTGCCGCAGCAGCCGCATCAGCCCCTGACCGTAGACCAGTTGGCGCTTGGTGGCCTCGTCCAGATCGCTGGAGAACTGGGTGAACACCTCCATCTCCCGGTATTGGGCCAGCTCCAGGCGCAGGGTACCTGCGGCCTTCTTCATGGCCTTGGTCTGGGCATCGCCGCCCACCCGGGACACCGACAGGCCCACGTTGACGGCGGGCCGCTGGCCGGAGAAGAACAGGTCGCCCTCCAGGAAGATCTGCCCGTCGGTGATGGAGATGATGTTGGTGGGGATATAGGCGGACACGTCCCCCGCCTGGGTTTCGGCGATGGGCAGGGCGGTCATGCTGCCCCCTCCCAGCTCGTCGCTGAGGTGGGCGGCCCGCTCCAGCAGCCGGGAGTGGAGGTAGAATACGTCGCCGGGGTAAGCCTCGCGGCCGGGAGACCGGCCCATGAGCAGGGACAGTGCCCGATAGGCCACCGCGTGCTTGGACAGATCGTCGTAGATAATGAGCACATCCCGGCCGTCATACATGAAGTGCTCCCCCAGGGCGCAGCCGGCGTAGGGGGCGATGTACTGCATGGCGGCCGACGCCCCCGCCGGGGCGCTGATTATGGTGGTGTACTCCATGGCCCCCCGCCGGGAGAGGTTTTCCACCATCTGGGCGATGGAGCTGGTCTTCTGGCCAATGGCCACGTAGATGCACACCACGTCCTTCCCCTTCTGGTTCAGGATGGTATCCAGGGCGATGGCCGTCTTGCCGGTCTGGCGGTCGCCGATAATCAGCTCACGCTGGCCCCGGCCGATGGGAAACATGGAGTCGATGGCCAGCAGGCCGGTCTCCATGGGCGTGTTGACCGGCTGGCGGTCCAGAATGCCGGGGGCCGGGGCCTCGATGGGCCGGCGGCCCTCCGCCTGAATTCGGCCCTTGCCGTCCACGGGGACACCCAAAGCGTCCACCACCCGGCCCAGATAGTCCTCGCCCACCGGCATGCCGGCGGTCTTCTTGGTGCGGCGGACAATGCTGCCCGCGCTGATCTCCTCGGCGTCGCCGAAGATGATGCAGCTCACCTCGCCCCGGCGCAGGTCCTGGACCATGCCCTTGATGCCGGAGGTAAAGAGCAGTATTTCGCCGTACTGGGCGTGCTCCAGGCCGCTGACGGTGGCAATCTCGCTGTCTACCGTCAGCACCTTGCCGATCTCCTCGGGCACCACGGCCAGGCTCCACTCGTCCACGGCCTGGCGCATCAGAGGCACCAGCTCCTCCTGCCCCGGCTGAATCTGGCGCAGATAGTCCTGGAACTGGCGAATGCGGCCCTCCAGGCTCCAGTCGTAGACGTCGGAGCCCACCTGAAGGCGGAAGCCGGAGCGCAGGGACTCGTCCTGCTCCCAGTGCAGCGGCACCTTGCGCCTGTATTTCTGGGCAAGAAATTCGGCAAACCGGCGCAGCTGCTCCTGATTTGGCTCCTTGGCGCTGCGCAGCTCGGCTGTCAGGCGGCTTCTGTCACTCCTCATATTCTTCCCCCTCCTCCGCCAGGTCTAAGAACTGGTCGAAGGGATCGGCGTGGAAGGCCAGCTTTTTGGTGGCCTGGGCGGCCAGCTTCCGCAGCTCCCGCTGGGACTCCCGCAGGATGCGCTCCCGGCTGTGCTCTGCCTCCGTCTGGGCGTGGGACACGATCTGCCGGGCCTGCTCCCGGGCCTGAGCCAGCTGGTCCTCGGTGGACTGCTGGATGGACTGCTGGGCCTTCGCCCGCTCCTGACGAATCTCCTCGTCAGCCTCCTCCAGCTTGTTCTGGCACTCCGCCTTGATCCGCTCCGCCGCCGCCAGCCTGGCGGCGGCCTCCTCGTCCAGACTGCGGTAGTGCTCCTCCCGCTTGGACATAAATCCCTTCACAGGCTTGTACAGGAGAAAATACAGCCCGCCGGTAAGAATGGCCAGGTTCATCCAATGCAGCAGAATCTGCTGCAGGTCAATATTCAAGGGCATTTCTTCCACCTGCCTTACAATACGAAGATAATCAGGATAACCACCAGCAGGGCATAGATGATGGCTGTTTCGATAAAGACCAGACCCAGCATCATCATGGTGCGGATCTTGCCCTCCGCCTCGGGCTGGCGGGAGATGCCCTCCGCCGACTTGGCGGTGGCCAGACCCATGCCGATGCCGCCGCCGCCGGCGGCGATACCGATGGCCAGGGCCACAGCAATGGACTTCAGGCCAACGGTGTTGTCCGTCTGGCTCTCGGCCACGGCGGCGGGCTCGTCCCCGGCGGGCGCCTCAGGTGCGGCCAGAACGGGCGCCGCCAGGGCCAGGCTCAGCACCAGGACCCCGCCCAGTACCAGAATTTTTTTCAGAAAATGCTTCATCATAAAAACCCCCTCAAAATTATGTCTGCGCGGTGTGAATTTTTTTCGGTTTGGGCTCGCCAGGCTCGGATACCTCCCCGTAGTACATGGAGACCAGCATGGTGAGTACATAGGTCTGTACCAGGGCGTGGAGCAGGGTGAACAGCACGCCCACCAGCACGGGCAGGACAAAACTGAGGCTGATATAGTAATATACCAGCTCAGTCACCAGCAGGCCGCTGAGCAGAGCGCCGAACAGCCGGAAGCTCATGGAGATGGGCAGGGAAAACTCCTTCAGCGTCCTGCCCACCCCCTTCACCCCGTTGCCGGCGATACCTCCGGAGAGGATCACCAGATAGGACAGGGTGCCCAGGGCGATGGCGGCGTTCACGTCGGACAGGGGCGCGGGCAGGGTGATGGAGTGCCCGTGGACCGTGACGGCCTGGATGCCCAGCAGCTCGAACAGAGTGCCCACAAAGATGTAGGCCCCGGCGGCGAAGATGTAGGCCCCCAAAAACTTGCAGCGGTGGGGGCTGTCTCCCCGGGACATGCGGTCGAACAGGCCAACCGCCTCCTCCAGTACCAGCTGGAACTTTCCCGGCACATACCGGAACCTGGGGATGACAAAAACGCGGATCAGGGCGGCGGCAAGGAGCAGGGCCGCAGTGACCACAAAGGCGGAGATCATCCCGGGGTTTACCGTTTTCAGTCCCAGAAGGCTGATCCGGTTGACACTGTGGAGCACCGCATCCCGCATGGCCTCCTGCACGGTTTCGGTCCGGCCGGGCGAGCCGGCCAGCAGCGCCCCCACCAGCAGGACCAGCACCGATCCGATCCACAGTGCCAGGGCTTTTTTGTGTTGCTTCATAACATCCCTTCTCTATCAACAACTGTTGGGCGTCCCTCTGACGCCCTCATTCCTCCCACATTATAGCAACCTCTCCGGCAAAGTCAAGGCCGCCCGGCAAAGGTTGAACAAGAATAAAATCATCTATACACTTTCTTAACAAAACAAAGCCAAACCGGAGGCGCCGGCCGAGGGCCGACGCCTCCGGCGGTCCGGTTACGCCTCCTGCGCCCCCTCGTCCCGCAGCAGCCAGGCAAAGCCGTTGGGCCACAGCTCGATGGAGCGGATACTGTCATATTTTGTGCCGTACATCAGCTCGGTGTAGCTCCCGGCCCGGTCCACTCCCGCGCGGACAAACTGGCTGCTGAAATTGAACAGGCAGACCAGCTCCCGGTCCCCCGACCGGCGGCACAGGGCCAGCACCCGGCTGTCGCCGCTGTCCTCCACCCGGACGTCAGCCCCGGCGTCGAAGCAGGGCTCCCCGGCCCGGAGGGTCTCCAGCCGCCGCAGGCCCTGGAACAGCTTCTCCTGATAGGTGCCCGGCTCCCGACGCAGCTCCGCCAGCCCCCACTGGAAGGCCCCCCGGTGGAGATAGCGGCTGTCCTCCCGCCGGTCCGGGTCGCCGTGGTAGGTGTAGTCGTTAAAGCGGCCCACCTCGTCCCCGCTGTAGATCACCGGGATGCCGCTCTGTGACAGCATCCAGGCGTGGAGGGTCACATCGCAGGACACCGCCCGCTCCAGCTTGAAGGGGTCGCCCTCAAAGTCTGCGGCCTCCACCCCGCACAGGGAGGCGGTGGTGCCGCACAGCCGGGCATCCCCCAGGCGTGGGTCGTCGTTGTACAGCTCGCCCCGGGCGGGACTGCCCGGCCAGCGGCTTGTAAACCAGTCATTCAGGTACTTCTTGTGGTCCACCTCAAAGATGTGGAACCGCTCCTGGAGCCAGGGGTAGTCCAGCCCCCAGCCGATATCGTCGTGACAGCGCAGGTAGTTCAGGAACAGGAAGTCCTTGGGCAGGGCGCACACCGCCTCCATCTGCCGCTTCAGCAGGGAGGCGTCCCCGGTGGCCAGGGTGTGCCAGGTGGTGGCCATGGTGGTCACGTTATAGAGCATGTGGCACTCGGGCTTTTCCGGGGTGCCGAAGTAGGGGGCCACCTTGGCAGGCTCCATCACCACCTCCCCCAGCAGCAGCACGCTGGGACAGACAATTTCACACACCATGCGCAGCATCCGGGCCAGAGTGTGGACCTGGGGCAGGTTGCGGCAGTTTGTCCCCAGTTCCTTCCATATGTAGGGAATGGCGTCCAGACGGATCACGTCCAGACCCCGGTTGGCCAGAAAGAGGAGATGTTCCGTCATGTCGTTAAAGACCATGGGGTTGGCATAGTTCAGGTCCCACTGGTAGGGGTAAAAGTTGGTCATGACGATCTGCCCGTTGTCCAGCTGGGTGAAGCTGCCCGGGGCGGTGGTGGGGAACACCTGGGGGACGGTCTTTTCAAATTCCCGGGGGATATCCCAGCTGTCATAGAAAAAATACCGCTCCCGATAGCCCGGCTCTCCTGCCCGGGCCTTTTGGGCCCATGCGTGGTCCTCGCTGGTGTGGTTCATCACAAAGTCCAGGCACAGGCTGATCCCCGCCCTCCGGCAGGCGTCGGCCAGGTCCTCCAGGTCCTCCATGCTGCCCAGCTCGGGCTGGACAGTGCGGAAGTCGGAGACGGCATAGCCCCCGTCGCTGCGCCCCTTGGGGGACTGGAGCAGGGGCATAAGGTGGAGGTAGTTCACCCCGCACTCCTGAAGGTAAGGCAGCTTGCCCTTTACCCCCTTCAGATTTCCGGCGAAGGCATCTACATAGAGCATCATCCCCAGCAGGTCCCGGCGGCGGTACCAGTCCGGGTCGGCCTCCCGGCGGGCGTCCTGGTCCCGGAGGGGCCTCTTGCGCTCGCCCCAGCTCCGCTCCAGCATCTCCAAAAAGTAGCTGAAGGAATGTTCGTCGTGATACAGCTCCTGATACAGCCATTTCAGCTCGTCCAGGTGCCGCTCCAGCCGGCGGCTGAATACAGAATTTTTTTTCGCCATCTCGCTTCCTCCCATATCATTGCAGTCCAGACCGGACCTCAGTTTTGAGTACTATATCACAGCCGCACCCGCCGCGCAAGAGATACTTCCGGCCACCGGGAGAGAAATCGCGCCCGGCCCGCCTCAGGCAACACATAGAGGTATATTTTTTTGTCTTGATTTGGTTTTTTCCGCCCTTTCATCCAAAAATTTACGTTTTGCACAAAGCGAAACCCTTGCAGCTGTGCATATTCAATGAAATTTTCAGAAATATACCAAGATGTTGGGCAAAGCCATACCTAACATCGCTTTTCTAACATCTGGGTATATTTCAAAAAATCCAGTCTATTTACACCGGGGCGGAAGCGGTATTATTATTTCTCCAGAGTTGCGTACGTTCTGAAGTGCGACAAAAGCAAAGAGGAGTGGAGTTATGAAAAAGATACCCCGCATCGCATCCCTGGTCTTGGCCATAACGCTGCTGCTGTCCCTGTCCGGGTGCGGCGCGTCGGATGGCAAGACCCGTCTCAAATTCCAGATCTGGGACGTGGCCCAGCGCGACAGCATGCAGGCCATCTGCGACGCCTACACCGCCAAAAACCCCGACGTGACCATCGAGGTGCAGGTGACCAGCTGGAACGAGTACTGGACCAAGCTGGAGGCCGCCGCCGAGTCCAACACCATGCCGGACATCTTCTGGATGCACACCAACCAGATTTTGTACTACTCCGACTTTGGTATGCTGGCCGATGTCACCGACCTCTACAACGACGTGGAGGCGGACTACTACCAGAATCATTTCTCTGAAATTTCCATCGGCAACGCCCAGGGCAGCAACGGCCGGATGTACGGCGTGCCCAAGGACAAGGACAACATCTTCCTGGTGTATAACAAGGAGATGTTCGACGCCGCCGGGGTGGCCTACCCCGACGAGAACTGGACCTGGGACGACCTGACCGCCGCCTCCGCCCAGATCTATGACAAGACCGGCAAATACGGCTTCATGGCCTACAACGACGACCAGATGGGCTACTGGAGCTTTGTCTACCAGGCAGGCGGCTGCATCCTCACCGAGGACAAGACCAAAGCCGGCTTTGACCAGCCCGGCACCAAGAAGGGCATGGAGTTCTACGTGGGCATGCAGGACAACGACTGGTGCCCCAAGCAGACATACTTCGCCGAGACCGCCCCCGGCACCGCCTTCTTTTCTGAGGTGGGCTCCATGTACGTAGAGGGCAACTGGGAGCTGATGAACAAGTGCATCAACTTCCCCAACATGGACGGCAAGTGGGACATCGCCCCCATGCCCAAGTGCCCCGACCCCGTCAGCGGCGACGGCCGGGCCACCATCTCCAACGGCCTGTGCTACTCCACCGCCGCCCACGGCAAGACCCGGGAAATCGTGATGGATGTGCTGAAGTTCTTCGGCAGTGAGGAGGCCCAGCTGCTGGCCAGCTCCTACGGCGCGGCCATCTCCGCCTACAACGGCACCGAGCAGCCCTACTTCGACGCCTTTGACAAGGCCGGCTATGACATCAACGTGGAGATGGTCATGGACCAGTTTGAATACGGTGTGCAGAATGTCAACAACGCTGCCAAGCCCAAGTGGAAGAGCCCCGTCCTGGACGAGCTGAACAAGGTCTATAACGGCCAGCAGAGCCTGGACTCCGCCCTGGCCAACATGCAGAAGATCGTAGACACCGAGACCGCCAAGAAATTGGCGGGAGACTGAGAGGAGGGACTTCCGTGAAGAAAGGCATGAAGCTCTCCGTCGCCGCCCGGCGGGAGGAGAATTGGGGCTGGATCATGGTGGCCCCCACCATCATCGGCCTGATTGTACTGAACCTATGGCCCTTCGTTCAGACGCTGTATACCAGCTTCTGTGAGCATCTGGGCTTCGGCCACTACAAATTCATCGGCCTGGCCAACTACGTTGAGATTTTCCAGACCCCCGAGTTCTGGAAGGCCACCTGGAATACCATCTATTTCTGTATCCTCACCGTTCCTCTGGGGCTGTTCCTGTCCCTGCTGGTGGCCATGCTCCTCAACGCCAAGATCAAGGGCAAGGGCGTCTTCCGTACCATCTTTTTCCTGCCCATGGTCTGCGCTCCCGCCGCCGTCACCATGGTGTGGCGCTGGATTTTCAATGCGGAGTACGGCATTCTCAACCAGCTGTTCGGCACGCACGTCAACTGGATCACCGACTCCAAGGTGGTTATGATCGCCTGCGCGGTGGTGGCCATCTGGAGCAACATCGGCTATGACGCGGTGCTGCTGCTGGCCGGCCTGCAGAACATCTCCAAATCCTACTACGAGGCGGCCAACATCGACGGCGCCACCAAGGTAACCCAGTTTTTCCAGATTACCCTGCCCATGGTCTCACCCACCCTGTTTGTGGTGATGATTATGCGCCTGATGGCCTCCATCAAGGTCTACGATCTGATCTACATGATGGTAGAGGAGACAAACCCGGCGGTGACAAGCGTGCAGAGTCTGATGTACCTGTTCTACCGGGAGTCCTTCGTGGCGGGCAGCCGCGGCACCGGCTCCGCCATCGTGATCTGGACTGTCCTGCTCATTGGCGCGATAACGGTCTTCCAGTTTATCGGCCAGAAGAAGTGGGTCAACTACGATGTGTAAGGAGGGATATCAATGAAAAGCGCTTCTTTAGAGCGGTCGAGACAGTTAACGACCATTCTCACCTACGTGGTTTTGGTTCTGGGCGCCGTCATCATGATCTTCCCCTTTGTGTGGATGATCCTCACCAGCCTGAAAACCGTCCCCGAGAGCATGAAGGTGCCCCCCACCTTCTTCCCCAGCGAGGTGATGCCAAGCAACTTCGGGGACGCGATGAAGAGCCTCCCCTTCCTGAACCTGTACCTCAACACCGGCCTGATGGTCTTCTTCCGGGTTGTCTGCGCGGTGGTGTTCAGCTCCATGGCGGGCTACGCCTTCGCGAAGCTGAATTTCCGGGGCAAGAATCTGCTGTTCGGCATCGTGCTGGTGCAGATGTCCCTGCCCAGCCAAATCTTCATCATCCCCCAGTACCAGATGGTGGCCAAGATGGGGCTGGCCAACACCATTTTTGCCCTGGTGTTCCCCGGCCTGGTCAGCGCCTTCGGCGTGTTCTTCCTGCGCCAGACCTACATGGGCATCCCCACCGAGATCGGCGAGGCCGCCTACCTGGACGGCTGCAACCAGTGGCAGACCTTCTATAAGGTGATGTTCCCGCTCACGGGGACCTCCGTGGCCGCCCTGACCATCTTCACCGCCGTCTTCGCCTACGGAGATCTGATGTGGCCCCTGGTGGTCAACTCCGACCTGAAGATGATGACCCTCTCCTCCGGCCTGGCCACCCTGCGGGGCCAGTTCACCACCAACTTCCCTGTGCTGATGGCAGGCTCCCTGCTGGCAATGCTGCCCATGGTCGTTCTCTACATGATCTTCCAGCGCCAGTTCATAGAGGGCATCGCCTCCACCGGCGGTAAATAAGCCTCCTCCATTCTCTCCTTCCCCTTTTTGAACAGCCCCGGCATTTTGACGAGTGCCGGGGCTGTTCCCCTATCATCCAAATTATTTTTATTTTTGGGGGTATCCCTATGATCGTACTTGATAAGGAACATAACGTTTTCACCCTTCACACCCAAAATACCACTTATCAAATGAAGGCCGATCAGTACAGCGTGCTGCTGCACACCTATTACGGCCCCTGTGTCAGCGGGGGCGACCTGTCCTACCTCATCCAATACGCCGACCGGGGCTCCTCTCCCAATCCCAACGAGGCGGGCCACCGCCGGGACTACTCCCTGGACACGCTGCCCCAGGAGTACTCCACCTGCGGCGTGGGGGACTACCGTATGCCCTCCATCGAGTTTGAGCCGGAGGACGGCAGCCGTCTGGCCGACCTGCGCTTCGCGGGCTGTGAGCTGCGGAAGGGCAAATACAGCCTGGAGGGCCTGCCCGCCTTCTGGGGCGGGGACGAGTGGGAGACCCTTGTGGTCCGGCTGAGGGATGGGTCCGCCGGGATGCTGGTGGAGCTGTACTACGGGGTGCTGGAAAGATACGACCTCATCACCCGGGCGGTCCGGGTGGTGAATCAGGGGACGAGCCCTGTCCGGCTGCGCCGGTGCGCCTCCCTGTGCCTGGACTTCCTGGGCGGCGACTATGACCTCATCACCTTCGACGGCTGCCACGTGATGGAGCGGTGCCCCAACCGGGCCCCTCTGCGCCAGGGCGTTCAGAGTGTGGAGAGCGTCCGGGGCACCTCCAGCCACCACCACAACCCCTTTGTGGTGCTCTGCGAGCACGGGGCGGGCGAGGATTACGGCCTGTGCTATGGGGCCGCGCTGGTATACAGCGGCAACTTCCTGGCCGCGGCGGAGCGCACCCAGCTGGAGCACAACCGTCTGCTTTTGGGGATCAACCCCTACCATTTCTGCTGGACGCTGGCCCCCGGCGAGGCATTTACCGCCCCGGAGGCGGCCCTGGTCTGCTCCCCCTGCGGCTTTGGCCAGATGAGCCGCCAGTTCCACCGGGCCATCCGGGAGAATCTGATTCACGACCCGCTCCAGGGCAGGCGCCGCCCGGTGCTCATCAACAACTGGGAGGCCACCGAGTTCAGCTTCAACGCCGACAAGCTGATGAGCATCGCCCGATCCGCCGCCCCTCTGGACATTGAGCTGTTCGTCATGGACGACGGCTGGTTCGGCTCCCGAGACAGCGACAGGGGCGGCCTGGGGGACTGGGTTGTCAACCGGGAGAAGCTCCCCGGCGGTCTGGAGGCCCTGGTGCCCCGGATCAAGGAGCTGGGCATGTCCTTCGGCATCTGGATTGAGCCGGAGATGGTCAGCGAGGACAGCGACCTCTACCGGGCCCATCCCGACTGGGCGTTGGGGGTTCCGGGGCGGCCTCACACCCGGGGGCGCAGCCAGCTGACCCTGGACTTCTCCCGCCGGGAGGTCCGGGAGCACATCTATCAGGCCATCAGGAAGGTGCTGGACAGCGCCGATGTCTCCTATGTGAAGTGGGACATGAACCGCAGCCTCACCGACGTGTGGTCCGGCGCTCTTCCAGCGGACCGGCAGGGGGAGGTGTTCCACCGCTACATCCTGGGGGTGTACGAGCTGCTGGACCGGATGCGCCGGGACTACCCCGACATGCTCATTGAGGGCTGCACCGGAGGGGGCGGCCGGTTTGATGCCGGTATGCTCTATTACACCCCCCAGATCTGGTGCAGCGACAACACCGACGCCATCGACCGCCTGCGCATCCAGTACGGCACCTCCTTCTGCTACCCCGTGTCCGCCATGGGGGCCCACGTCTCCGCCGTCCCCAACGGCCAGACGGCCCGCACAGTCTCCATGGAGACCAGGGGCGTGGTGGCCATGTCGGGTACCTTCGGCTATGAGATGGACCTGAACGAGACCACCCCGGAGGAGCGGGAGATCATCAAGGGGCAGGTGGCCTTCTTCAAGGCGCACTACGACCTGATCCAGCGGGGGGACTACTACCGCCTGACCGACCCCTTCCGGGAGGGCCCTTGCGCCGCCTGGGAGCAGGTGTCCCCCGACCGCCGGGAGGCCCTGGTCTCTCTGGTCACCGGCTCCGCCCACGCCGCCCCGCCCTTCAGCGTCCTGCGGCTGAAGGGGCTGGACCCCTGTCTGACCTATCAGGTCAACGGCCAGGGGGCCTACCCCGGCGACGTGCTGATGGAGGCCGGCTGGCCTCTGCCCATGCTCCAGGGGGACTACCAGTCCATGCAGCTGTACCTGTCCGCGGTATAATCCGGCAGCTTCCGGCCCGCTCCGTTTTGGAGCGGGCCTTTTTGCGTAAAAAAATTTTTGTGATGCCCCTTGACAAAGGGCCTCATTGGTGATATGGTTAGTTACACAAGTAATTAACCAACAAACAACCGAGAAAAAACCACGGAGGTGATTGCGTGCGCGGGACCTTAAACGACCAGTCCCTGATCTACCTGCAAATTGCCCGAATGCTGGAGGACGACATTCTCCGGGGGGTCTACCGGGAGGAGGAGCAGGTGCCCTCCACCAACGAGCTGGCCCGGGGGTACAACATCAACCCGGCCACGGCGGCCAAGGGCATCAACCTGCTGGTATCGGAGGGAATTTTGTACAAGCGCCGGGGCATCGGCATGTTCGTATCGAAGGGAGCGGGAGACACTGTGAGGCAAAAGCGAAAGGCAGCCTTTTACGACGGCTTCGTGAAGCCCCTGGTGAAGGAGGGGGCGTCCCTGGCCCTCACCGGGGAGGAACTTTTGGCCATGATTCAACAGGCCATTGGAGAGGAGAAAGAAAAATGAACGCTGGAACATTAAAGGCAGAAAATCTCTGCAAGTCCTACAAGGACAAGGAGGTCCTACACAATCTGGACCTGACCATCGAGCCGGGGAAGATCTATGGCCTCATCGGCCGGAACGGGGCGGGCAAGACCACCCTGCTGGGTATTCTCACCGCCCAGAACACCAAAAACAGCGGCTCGGTCACCTACAACGGCCAGCCGGTGTGGGAGAATCAGAAAGCGCTCAACGACATCTGCTTCTCCCGGGAGCTCCAGGCCACCCTGTTCTCCGGACCCAACAACCTGAAGATCAAGCACTATCTCAAGTCCGCCGCCATCTACTACCCCAACTGGGACTTTGACTACGCCCTGCGCCTGCTGGACGAGTTCAAGCTGGAGACCAAGAAGAAGATCTCCCAGCTGTCCAAGGGGCAGATGTCCATGGTGACAATCCTGATTGCGTTAGCCAGCCGGGCCCCAGTGACGATCCTGGACGAGCCCGCCGCCGGGCTGGACGTGGTCATGCGGGAGCGCTTCTACCAGCTCCTCCTGGAGGACTTCGCCCAGACAAACCGTACCTTCATCGTCTCCACCCACATCATCGAGGAGGCAGCTTCGGTCTTTGAGCGAGTGATTATCCTGGACGAGGGCCGCATTTTGGAGAACACCGACACCGAGGAGCTCATCGGCCAGTTCCGCTACATCTCCGGCCGGGACGACGTGGTGGACCAGGCGTGCCGGGGGCTGGAGGTGCTGTCCACCCACCAGATGGGCCGGCACAAGACGGTGGCCGTTCGGGGGGACGTGGTCAAGCTGGAGGCCGCCCGGGAGGCGGACGTGGATATCGCCCCCATGAACCTCCAAAACGTCTTCGTGTCCCTGTGCGGCCACGGGGACGCCCAGTAAGGGGGCGGGAACGATGGTAAAATCCTTCCGCTTTCTCATCCGCTTCGCCTGGGTCAATCTGGCCAGCCTGCTGGGCTTTGCCGCCATTGTCATCCTGGGCTGTTACCTTACCGGCGTACCCGGTAATCCCAATGTGGGCAACCTCTTTGAGACCTACTACGCCATGTTCCCCACCATGATCCTGCTGTGCCTCTTCCTCTTCGCCTTCGCCATGTGTACCAGCAGCCTGAACCTGGGTCTATCCATGGGGGCCCGGCGGCGGGATTTCTTCTGGGCCATTCAGGGCAATATGGCCTTCTACGCGGTGGTCTGCTGGGGGCTCCAGCTGTTCATGTCCGCCTTCCCCGCCCTGGCTGGCTGGGAGGTCCGGGACAAATGGGCCCTGCTGGACCTGTACGGGGGCCGGGTGTGGGCCTTCCCCCTGGTGTGCCTGGTGCTGATGGTGCTGGGCTGTCTCAGCGGGATGGTACTGGTGAAAAACAAGGTCCTGGGCGGTATCCTGGTCACCCTGTCCATCTTTGTGATGATTTTTGTGACGGTGTTCATGCTTCTGTCGGCGGAGACAAGCCTGCTGGACTTCCTTGCCGGCTCCGTCTGGAACGATCTGCCCAAAATCTTGGTCGGGGCCCTGGCCGCCGCCTTTGCAGGGGGAGAGGTCCTGATCTGGCGGACCATCCAGCGCTATGTTGTGAGGTGAGTGGAGATGATGAAAAAACTGATTAAGCTGAACCTGGACGACCTGGCCCTCTACCTGGCGGTGGAGGGAGGCCTGTTCCTGGTGATTCAAATTATCATCGGGTGCGCCATGCACTTCGCCCGGCCGGACACCAGCGTCACCGTGTCCTGTACCCTGTTCCCCATCGTGGGCGGTTTCACCGCCCTGGTGGCGGGCATCTCCCACGTGGGGGTCAGCTTCGACCAGGCCCTGCGCTTCGGTCAGACCCGGAAGCGGGCCCTGGGCCTGACCCTGGGTCTATGTGCCTTCGAGTCCGCCTTCGCCCTGGCCCTGGCCGGTATTCTGGCCGTCGTGGAGCGATTCCTCTGTGTCCCCCTGTGGGCGCAGCTGGCGGGGATGAACGGCTGGGTAATGGGAGGGTCCGGGGTGATGGAATTTGCAGCTTCTCCGGGCCACGACATCCCCATAACCGGGAAAGTCTTTGAAAATATGGCCGGGGAGCTGGTCCCTGTGCCGGAGAAAACCCTGATTATTGAGACATTTACCCTGGACTGGTACTGGTGGCTGCTGATCTTCGCTCTGGCAGTGGGCGGGGGCGTGATTGTCGGGGCGGTGCTCCAGCGCTTCGGGGGCAAGGGCGGCTGGTTTATCTGGGGTATCTGCGTCGTCCCCATGCTCCTGCTTCAGATTTTTCCCCGGGAGCTGGTCTCCTCCGTTGAATTGGTGGTCCCTGTGCTGGCTGTCCTCTTTGTGGCCGGCTTCCTCTGGTCCCTCTGGTCCCTGCTCCACGCGGTGGTGCGTTCATAGCGCTCAGCGGGCGGCCTGACGGCCGCCCGTTTTACAAATTTAGGCCAGAATATGGATGACAAACGGCCGCCTTTATGATAGAATGAAAGGGAAGAGGGATGCGCGGAAGGAGGGGGCTGCCATGGAGAAGCAAAATTGGAACCATGACCTGATGGAGCACATACTGTCCTTGATGGAGCTGCTCCATAGGAATGGAATTTCTGCGGAACGGGCCTCTGGGACGGACATGCGCGGGGTGCTTCCGGAGGACCCCGGCCTGAAGACCGCCTATGAGATGGTGCGCTTTATGGAGGAGATCCCCGGAGGCTTCATGGTCTACCGGGCGGACGGGGACGAGCGGATTGTCTACGCCAACATGGGGCTGCTGCGCATCTTCCGGTGTGAGAGCTGGGAGCGGTTTCAGGAGCTGACGGGCGGCTCGTTCCGGGGCGTGGTGCACCCGGAGGACCTGGATGAGGTGGAGGAGAGTATCTGGCGGCAGATAGCCGGCAGCCAGTACGACCTGGACTATGTGGAGTACCGGATTATCCGGGCGGACGGGACCATTGGCTGGGTTGAGGACTATGGCCATTTTGTCCACAGCGAGGCGGTGGGGGATTTCTTCTATGTTTTTGTGGGGGATGCCACCGAAAAGCGGGACCGGCGGCAAAGCGAGCAGCTGGCGCTGGAGCGGCGCTACCAGGGTCTGATTGAGGAGTACGACCGGGAGCGGGCCCTCATCAACCAGGAGTATCTCCGCCGCCTGGAGGTCATCGAGGGGCTGAGCGTCAACTACGAGTCCATCCTCTACGCGGAGCTGGAGCGGGACCGTATTCTGCCCTACCGGCTGAGCTGCCGCACGATGCGGCAGTTCGGCGAGCTCTACCGGGAGAAGGAGCTGAGCTGGTATATTGCCGACTATATAAGCGCCTGGGTCCACCCCGAGGACCGGGAGCTGGTGGCCAGGGAGACAGACCCGGCCTATATGCGGGAAAAGCTGTCAAAGGTGTCCACCTACTATCTCAACTACCGGGTGATATACGGGGAAGAGGTGCAGTACCTTCAGCTGCGTGTGGTAAATGTAGGCGGCGGGGAGCGGGCGGACCAGATTGTAATGGGCTACCGTCGGGTGGATGAGGAGCTTCAGCGGGAGATGCAGCAGAAGCAGATGCTGGCCGAGGCTCTTGAGAACGCCACCCTGGCTATTGCGGCCAAGAACGAGTTTTTATCCAACATGTCCCACAACATGCGCACCCCGCTGAACGCCATTTTTGGCTTTGCGGCCCTGGCCCGTGAGAAGATAAGCGATCCCCAGACGGCCCTGGGGTATCTGGAGCGGCTGGAGACCTCCGGCCGGCAGCTGCTGAGCCTGATCGAGGAGGTGCTGGAGATCACCTGGCTCGGCTCCCGGGAGGAGATGACGGAGGAGGAGTGCGACCTGTGCCGCATCGTTCAGGAGACCTGCGGCTACCTCCGGCCCCGGGCGGAGGACAAGGACCTGAGCTTCACCCTTGACTGCACCGGCGTGACCCACAGCATGGTGCGGGGCGACAAGGAGAAGCTGGGCCGGCTGGTCAGCTGTCTGGCGGGCAACGCGGTGACCTATACCAGGCCGGGGGGCCGGGTGTCGGTCACCCTTGTGGAGGGGGCGTCCCCCCGGGCCAAGGGCCGGCGGACCTACCGCCTCATCGTGGCGGACACCGGCGTAGGGATGAGCAGGGAGTTTCTGGAGCGAATATTTGAGCCCTTCGCCCGGGAGCGGAACACCACCATCAGCGGGGTCTACGGAATGGGCCTGGGCCTGACCATCGCCAAATACATTGTGGACCAGATGGGGGGAAGCATCCAGGTGGACAGCACGGAGGGGGAGGGCAGCGTATTCACCGTTGCCCTTCAGCTTCAGACGGAGCGGGAGGCCCCCGCGGCCGCCGGCACAGACGCCCCGGAGATGGTCTCCGGCCTGCGGGTGCTGCTGGTGGAGGATAACGAGATCAACCGGGAGATCGAGACGGAGATCCTTCGGAACGGGGGATTTATTGTGGACACCGCCGAGGATGGCAGCGTGGCGGTGGAGATGGTAAAAAACTCCGGCCCCGAGGGCTACGATCTGGTGCTGATGGACATTCAGATGCCAGTCATGGACGGCTGGCAGGCGGCCCGGGCCATCCGGGAGCTGGAGGACCCCGACCAGGCGGCCATCCCCATAGTGGCTCTGTCGGCCAACACCCTGGTGGGAGATATGCGCCGCTCCATGGAGAGCGGCATGGACGCCCATCTGACCAAGCCCATCGACGTGGCCCGGTTTATGGAGGAGGTCCACCGGGCCATCCGCCGGCACGGGATCAGCGAAAAAAACAGTTGACAAGCGGGGAAAATATGATAGAATAATTCCCGCGAAACGCGATGAAGGAGCCAAGCGCGGCAACAACGGCCTGAAGCGAGGGGGGATGGTGAAAGCCCCCGGCCGGACTGACCGTGCAAGCCACTCCCCAGCGGCCCGGGAGGACCGGGACGGCCTGTCCCCGTTACGGACAGGAGAGATGCTCCGCTTGCGGGGATAATCAGGGTGGTACCGTGGATATTTTCCGCCCCTGACAGCAGTCAGGGGCGGTTTTTGTTTTACCGTCCGCGGGAGCGCTTCAGGAAAGGGAGAAACCATGAAAAAACGGTTGTTTCTATTATTTGCCATAGCGGCGGGGCTGGTCCTGCTGTCGGGCTGTAAGGTCTCGGGCCGTCCGCTGCCCCAGGGGCTGGAGGAGGAGACGGTTCTGGAGCAGGGCCGGGAGGTGGTGTCCCTTTTGAACGGGGGGAGCTGGCAGGAGGTCTACGACCTTCTGCGCGCCGACGCCCGGGAGACCTCCAGCCCGGAGGCCATCCAGTCCTACATGGAGGAGCGGCTGAACAAGGCGGGTGCCTACAAGTCGGAGGAGGAGGCCATGGCCACCGGCCAGACCCTGAAGGACACCGGCGAGGAGTACGGCACGGCGGTGTTCTACTGCAAGCACGAGAAAAAGAGCGTAATGTACCGGGTCGCCTACAGCCTCGACATGGAGCTGATGGGCATTGAGGTCAAGGTACAGTAGGGGCGGCAAACGAGGATTCTGAGCCCTTTGTAGGGCGGGACGACTCGGCCCGCCGTCCACGGAGAGCGAGTGCCCTCGGAAGAACGGCGCGCCGGGGTCGTCGCGCCCTACACACGTTTACTTCGTATGTTTGGCTTTGCCGAACGCAATCCTCAGTCAGCCGACCGCTGACAGCCCCTTTAGAAAGGGGCCTTTTGGAAGAAACCTGAAAAATTCATCATAAAAACGGAGGTAATCACCATGAAAGAACCCAAACCCTACGGCCTGAACGAGCTGCGGGAGATGTTCCTGAAATTCTTTGAGAGCAAGGGACATCTCCGTCTGCCCAGCTTCTCCCTGATCCCCCAGAACGACGCGTCCCTGCTGCTGATTAACAGCGGCATGGCCCCCATGAAGCCCTGGTTCACCGGGGAGGAGGAGCCCCCCCGCCACCGGGTCTGCACCTGCCAGAAGTGCATCCGCACGGGCGACATTGAGAACATCGGCAAGACCGCCCGCCACGGCACCTACTTTGAGATGCTGGGCAACTTCTCCTTCGGCGACTACTTCAAGAAGGAGGCCATCCCCTACGCCTGGGAGTTCCTGACCAGCCCCGAGTGGGTGGGCCTGGACCCGGAGCGGCTGTATCCCTCCGTCTTCGCCGGCAATGAGACCACCCCCGCCGACGACGAGGCCTTTCGCATCTGGCACGAGGAGATTGGCATCCCCACCGAGCGCATCTTCAAGTTCGGCAAGGCGGACAACTTCTGGGAGCACGGCTCCGGTCCCTGCGGCCCCTGCTCCGAGATCTACTACGACCGTGGGGAGCAGTGGGGCTGCGGCAAGCCGGGGTGCACGGTGGGCTGCGACTGCGACCGGTATATCGAGGTCTGGAACGTGGTGTTCTCCCAGTTCGACAACGACGGCGAGGGCCACTACGAGGAGCTGAAGCAGAAGAACATCGACACCGGCATGGGCCTGGAGCGGCTGGCCTGCGTCTGCCAGGGGGTGGCCTCCCTCTTCGACGTGGACACCGTGATGAATATCACCAACAAGGTGAGCGAGATCACCCACGCCCACTACGGAGAGTCGAAAGAGAAGGACGTATCCCTCCGGGTCATCACCGACCACATCCGCTCCGCCACCTTCATGATCTGCGACGGCGTGCTCCCCTCCAACGAGGGCCGGGGCTACGTCCTGCGCCGTCTGCTGCGCCGGGCGGCCCGCCACGGCAAGCTGCTGGGGGTGAACGAGCCCTTCCTGTATACCGTCTGTGACACGGTGATCCACGAGAACGAGGGCCACTACCCCGAGCTGCGGGAGCGGCAGGACTATATCACCAAGGTCATCCGGGTGGAGGAGGAGAACTTTGCCAAGACCATCGACGGCGGCCTGAAGATTTTTAGTGAGATGCTGAAAGGCCATCAGGAGAAACAGGAAAAAACCTTCTCCGGGGCGGATGCCTTCAAGCTGTATGACACCTACGGCTTCCCTGTGGACCTGACCCTGGAGATGGTGGAGGAGCAGGGCATGGCCCTGGACGAAGGGGAGTTCCACAAGCAGATGGAGGAGCAGCGCCAGCGGGCCCGGAAGGCCCGGGAGGCCCTGGGCGACCTGGGCTGGGCCGGCGTGGAGTTCGGCAAGGAGGTGCCCGCCACCGAGTTTGTGGGATACACCGAGAACGCGGTTATGGACGCCAAGGTGGTGGCCATCGTGGCCGAGGGCCAGCAGGTGGACGAGATCGTCTCCGGCGTGGAGGCCATCGTGGTGCTGGACAGGACCCCCTTCTACGCCGAGATGGGCGGCCAGGTGGCCGACCACGGCCAGATCGTCCGCAGCGGTGACCACGGCCTTCTCTGCCAGGTTACCGACGTGCAGAAGAACAAGGGCGGAAAATATATGCACTACGGCAAAATGGCCGAGGGCGTGCTCAAGGTGGGCGATATGGTGCGAGCCCACATCGACACCCAGCGCCGTCAGGCCATCATGCGGGCCCACTCCGCCACCCATCTGCTGGACGCCGCCCTGCGCAAGGTACTGGGGGACCACGTCCACCAGTCCGGCTCCCTGGTGGAGCCCGACCGGCTGCGCTTCGACTTTACCCACTTCAACGCCATGACCCCCGAGGAGCTGGGCCGGGTGAGCGCTATTGTCAACGACATGGTGCTCTCGGGCAGCGATGTCAATGTGGAGGAGTTGCCCATCGAGGAGGCCAAGAAGAAGGGGGCCATTGCCCTGTTTGGCGAGAAGTACGGCGACACCGTCCGGGTGGTCTCCATGGGGGACGGCTTCTCCGTGGAGTTCTGCGGCGGCACCCATCTGGACAACACCGCCAAGGTGGGGGTGTTCCACATCACCAGCGAGTTCTCGGTGGCCAGCGGCGTGCGCCGTATCGAGGCCACCACCGGCCGGGTGTCCCTGGAGACCATGAACCGCAATCAGGAGCTGATCTTCCAGGCCGCCGCGGCTCTGAAGGCCAAGCCCGGCGAGCTGCGGGAGAAGGCGGAGGCGGCCATGGCGGAGATGAAGGCCCTGCGCCAGCGCGTCGAGAAGCTGCTGGCCCGGGAGGCCGCCGGTGAGACCGACCGCATCCTCTTCGGCGCCCACGAGCTGGGCGGTCTGAAGGTGATTACCGCCACCGTCCCCGAGGCGGACGCCGCCCGCCTGCGTCAGATGGGGGATATCCTCAAGGACCGGGAGCCCAACGTGGTGGCCGTGCTGGCCTCTGTCAGCGGGGAGAAGATCACCTTCCTGTGCGTCTGCGGCAAGGAGGCGGTGAAGAAGGGCATCAAGGCTGGGGACATCATCAAGCAGGTGTCCGCCATCGCCGGCGGCTCGGGCGGCGGCAAGCCCGACTCCGCCATGGGCGGCGGCAAGGACCCTCTCATGGTGGACAACGCCCTGGCCATGGTGGACAACGTGGTGTCTATGAAGCTGGGGCTGTGAGCCATGACCCGAGATGATTTAAAACGCTTCCGGTCGCTGGACATCGATTTTTGTGCCCTTGATCTTTCGGACGGCGGATCGGACTTTGAGTACTTCTGTACCCCCGTGGGGGCGGAATGCGTAGGCTGTTTGGGCTGGGACGGCATCCACTTTGTCATCCTGCCTGGAGACGAGCGGGTGTTCTGCGTGGACCCCTGGGGAAGGGAGGGCGAATATGTCCTTCCTGTGGGGCGGGATTTTCGGGAGTTTCTCTCCTTTGTCCTCTACTGTCAAGGGGCCAGTTCGCTTTCCTTGTTCTACCACATGACCGAGGACCAATTCCGCTATAGCTTGAAGGAAATTTCCGATGGCCGGCGCAGCGGAGAAGATCCGGAGTTCTGGGCCCGGCTGGATGCAACTCTGGCCGCCATCGCCCGGGAGTTTGACCTTGTCCCCGCCGACCCCTTTGAGAAAGTAAAAGCCCTCCAGGCCAGCTTCGACCCGTCGGTGCTGAAGTTTTCCGATGAATACTACGATGTTCTGGGTCTGGAGCGGCCCAGGTAAGGAGGTTTCCCCATGCTTCCCCAGGACCCTATGATTTTGCTCAGCTACGTGAACACCAAGCTGCGGGACGACTACCCCAGCCTGGAGGAGCTGTGCGTCGCTCTGGACGTAGACCGGGAGGAGCTGGTCGGCAGGCTGGAGGGCGTAAATTACAGCTACAATCCGGAGCGCAACCAATTTATCTGAATCCAAGCCGGCTGGTAGTCCACCAGCCGGCTTTCAAAATTTTTCTGGAGACCCTCAACAAATTTCCCCGTTCAATCGTGTATCAGACAGAGGAACGAAAAGGAGGCGGAATCGGATGGGCGCGTACGCCAGGGAGGAAATCGAAGCAATTTACCGGCGGCAGTTCAAGCTGGTGTATCAGATATGCCTGGTGCTGATGAAGAGCGTGCCCGACGCCGAGGATGCCGCCCAGACGGTCTTTCGCCGGGTGCTGGAGCGGGCCGAGCCCTTTCGTGATCCGGAGCACGAGAAGGCCTGGCTCATTGTCACCGCCCGAAACGAGTGCCGGGACCAGCTGAGGCACTGGTGGCGCAGGTGCCGGGAGGACGCCTCCGCCCTGGAGGCGCTGGCTTGGGAACAGCCCGAGGACGGCTCCGTCTGGGAGCAGGTGGCCGCCCTGCCGGACAAGCACCGGCTGGTGCTGTTTCTCCATTACTGCCAGGGCTATGCCACCGGCGAGATCGCCAAAATGCTGGGGGAGAACCCCTCCACGGTGCGCTCCCGGCTGGTCCAGGCCAGGAAGAAGCTGAAAATACGATTGGAGGCGGAGGGCTATGGAACCACGTGACTTAAACCGCATGTTTGACGCTCTGGCTCCCACCCCGGAGCAGGAGCAGGCCGGGCTGGACCGCCTTCTCCGAACGGAAAGGAAGGTCAGACCTATGAAAAAGCTGAAAAAATTGACCGTGATTGGCATTGCCGCCGCGCTGATGGTCATCTCCTGCGCCGCCGCCGTGGTGACGGGGCTGGACCAGCGGCTGATTGACTACTTTGGCGGCGGGAAGCAGGTGGAGGAGCTGCTTCTCCCCGGCGCCATGTCGGTGGACATCACCGCTGAGGACAACGGGGCCACGCTCCACGCCACCCAGGTGCTGCGGGATCGATACAGCATCGCAGTGCTGGCCGACTTCACCGTTCCCGAAGGGACAGTACTGGACGTAGAACGGTTTGCCGGGTTCTCACTGGACGATGAGGGCATACTGTTTCTAAACTCGGATGGAGTGCCGGTAAACGACAATATTGCGGACAGCTATGTCTTTACTTGCGGCTGGAGGCTGCTGGAGGATGGAAAACCGGAGGACAACCACCTGTCCATGCTGTTTTATTTGACCATCCCAGAGGGACTGCGGGAGAATCTGGATGTAACCGCGCTCCGTGTATCGACAATGAATATGGCATTCATCAACAATGGCAAAGTGGAATGGCCCTATACTGGGAACTGGCCTATGGTAGTCCCCCTGCCTCAGAGCTATCAGGGCTATACCCAGCAGTTTGACCAGAGAGTGGGGGAACTGGACGGGTCGGCCATCCGTCTGAAGGAGGTCTATCTGTCTCCCATCACTCTGAAGGTCACCCTGGAGCGGGAAGAGGAAATTCACGCCAGCCTTTCGCCAGAAGAGAGGGAGCAGCAGTGGACACGCTGGGCCTTCGCGCTGCGCGAGGAGCAGTCCGACGGGGTCAGCCGCGCGGTCCTAACCACGCGGGACGGGTGTGAAATTCCTCTGGAATTTCGGGATGGCTCCGCAGATGGGGTGAACACAAACCAGTACAATTATGTGCTCCGCCTGACCCAGGCCACCGATGTGGAGGAACTCCAGGGCGGTATCCTCACCCTGCGCGTCGGGGGCGGCAGCGTGGACATCCCCCTGGACAATCTGGTCCCGGCGGAATAAGTGAAATAGAAAATTCCCTCTTGCATATATGAGGGCGACTGTGGTATAATGACCTCAGCTAAGAAATTTAATGGACACCATGTACTCACAAAAAGGCGACCCCCGAAGAGGTAGGCTCTCTTCGGGGGTCAACCTTTGCTAGGGTGGACTTACTGCTCCCTGTGGTCATGTCGGTCAAGCCACTTGCAGATGTAGTAGGCTGCTACTCCTGCTGCGACCGACACTAAGAAATTTAGGACTATTACCATGTACTCACCCCCCTTCTGTTGCCAGTGTAGGGTGGGGCAGCGAAACAATTATATCAGCTTTCGACCGGATTCGCAACGTCCCAAAAGTAAACCTTGCAATCCTGGGAAAATCGGGTAAAATAGAATTACCGCAAGAGAGCTCTCCGCAGCTGCGGAGGGCTTTTGCAATGCAAAGGAGGTTTTTCCATGTCTGATTGCTTATTCTGCAAAATCATCGCCGGGGAGATCCCGTCCAGCAAGGTCTATGAGGACGACGTGTGCCTGGCCTTCCACGACATCGACCCCCAGGCTCCCACCCACTTTCTGGTGATCCCCAAAACCCACATCGGCTCGGTGGCCGAGGTGAATGGAGACAACGCCGCTGCCGTGGCCCACATGCTCACCGTCATCGCCCAGCAGTGCAAAAAGCTGGGGCTGGACAGCTACCGGGTGGTGTCCAACATCGGGGCGCAGGCGGGGCAGAGCGTGCCCCACCTCCACTTCCACGTCCTGGCCGGCCGGGACATGACCTGGCCTCCGGGCTGAGCGGGCCATGTTCGTCAAGAATCCGGACTATTTTCTCACCATTGTCAAGGAGCGGAGCATCTCCAAGGCGGCGGAGCGGCTCTACCTGTCCCAGCCCTATCTGAGCCAGTACCTGGCCAAGCTGGAGGGGAGCCTGGGGGTGGTGCTGCTGGACCGCTCCCACTCCCCTCTGAAGCTCACCCCGGCGGGGGAGCTGTTCCACGCCTATCTGGAGCGCCAGAGCTACCTGGACCGGCAGCTGGTCAGCGACCTGCGGGACCTTCAGGACCGGAAGCGGCCGGTGCTCCACATCGGGGTGTCCCCCTGGCGGGGGTCCACCCTCCTGCCCGACATCCTGCCCAGCTTCGAGGAGCAGTACCCCGACGTGCAGGTGGTGCTCCACGAGGCCCCGGTGCCCGAGCTGGGGGCGCTGGCGGAGGCCAATGTCATCGACTTCTGCGTCATGCAGCCCCCCGGCGACCTCACCGAGCTGACCTACGAGCCGGTGATGCGGGAGCACGTCTTCCTGGTGGGCCACCGGGACCACCCGCTTCTCCGGGGGCTGTACAGCACCTACCAGGACCCCCGGCCCTTCCCGGACCTGCGTCTGCTGGAGCACGAGCGGATCATCATGCTCCCCGCCGACTGGCGGCTGTCCAGGCTGCTGTACAACACCTTTTCGGTCCACAGCGTAGAGCCCCAGAACATCCTGGTGACCACCAACACCACCACGGCCATCAACCTGGCGGCGGAGAAGCTGGGCTTTGCCTTTTTGCAGGAGAGCGGCATCCCCCGCACCCCCTATCTGGACCGGCTGGCCTGCTTCACCGTGGGCGAGCCGCCTCTGACCTGCCCGCTGGCGGTGGTCTACAAGAAGAACGGCTTTCTGTCCCCCGCCGCCCGGGCCTTCATCGACCTGGTGCGGGACTTTTACAGCCGCTACGACCGGGGCACAGAGTAAGAAAACTCCCTCAAAGAGGGAGTCTTTTTTGTCCTGCCAGCCAGAGGGCTCCGCCGGCCTGATAGGCGGCGAAGTCCCAGGGGTCAAAGACGGCCCCTGGCCTGCACAGGGGGGCCGCCGCCTCCCACAGGAGGCCGCAGGCCAGCAGCAGGGGGAGGGTCTGCCGCCAGGAGCGCACCGGGGTCAGCCGGCCCCACCGGAGGAGCAGGTCGGTCCAGGCGACGATGGCCGCCCCGGCAAAGATATCATTGGCGTAGCAGGCCAGAAACCAGCCTGCGGGGCCGCCCAGCGTCGGGCGCAGCCAGAGCCGGTTAAGCAGGTAGAAGCCGCCGGCGGCCCAGAGGACGGCCCAGTCAAACCGCCTCCTGCTCATAGGAACATGAGCAGAACCATCGCCCCCAGGATCCCGGCGATCACCGCCAGCACCGTCATCCCGAAGGACATGGGGGCGTCGGGCGGCCGGGGGGAGGACAGGTCTTCCACTATGTCGGCGTCGGAGAGGTTCATCCAATGCGCTCCGGCCTCCACGGGGTAGGTCCGCAGCTCGCCGGAGCCGGACAGCAGGGTCCTGGCCCGGAGAGCTGCGGCGCGGTCGGCGTTGCCGCAGATCTGGACCGGGGCGGCCCCCGTCAGGGTAATGTCGTAGCGCAGGGGATCGGTTTGGAGGCATTCGGGCAGGATATAGTCCCTTTCCCCGGGCAGCTCCTTATAGAATTTCCGCAGCGCCTCCTGGGTCCGCTCCTTGCTGCCCACACTCCACAGATACAGGTTATAGGGGCCGTCGTCCAGGGCATTCTGCGGGCTGTCCGTGAGGCACTGCCCGCAGCTGGGGCAGAACCGCTCCAGGCCGGTGACCGTCCCCTGGCAGTGGGGGCAGAGGCGGGGAAGTCCGTCGGCCTCCCGCTCCTCACCCAGCAGCAGCCAGTCGGAGGACACCCCCAGCGTCCGGCACATCTGGGCCACATAGGCCACGTCGGGGTTGGTCTGATCCCCCTCCCACTTGCTCACCGCCTGACGGGACACCCCCAGCTTCTCTCCCAGCTGTTCCTGAGACAGCCCGGCCTGTTTCCGGGCCTGAGCGATGCGTTCACCCAATGTCATAAAAATCCCTCCTTCATCTGTCCTCAGCATAGCAAATCCGGGGCGGTTTGACAAGAAAAGAAAGCTGGAATGTTGTCAACCGCAGGTTGACAGGGGGCCTTTTCTGAAATTTCCAGCCTCTGGGGGAAAAGACGATTGCTTTTTAGGAAGCGCTTTGTTATAATATACTATCTATAATTGCGCAAAATGGGCGCGGCAGAGTGAGTGTCCCAAACGCAGAGCTTTTATCCCCCGCCTCCGGCGGGGGAAACACGTCAATAAATCTGTCCTGCGGACACTCCCGCGGCAGAAATGACCAACTTGGTCATTTTCAGTAAGATACGAGGTGGCCTGATTGTATTTAAAAGCATTGGAAATCCAGGGCTTCAAATCCTTCCCCGACAAGACGGTGCTCACCTTTGGCGAGGACATCACCGCCATTGTGGGGCCCAACGGCTCGGGCAAGTCCAACATCTCCGACGCCATCCGCTGGGTGATGGGGGAGCAGTCCACCCGGGCGCTCCGGGGGGGCAAGATGGAGGACGTGATTTTCGGCGGCACCGCCAAGCGCAAGCAGACGGGCTACGCCGAGGTCTCCCTGGTGCTGGACAACACCAGCCACCTCTTCGACATGGAGGAGTCCGAGGTGATGGTCACCCGGCGGTACTACCGCTCGGGTGAGAGCGAGTACTACATCAACCGCCGCTCCGTCCGGCTGAAGGACGTGAACGAGCTGTTCATGGACACCGGCCTGGGCCGGGAGGGCTACTCCATCATCGGCCAGGGCCGGATCGACGAGATTCTGTCGGTGAAGTCGGCCGACCGCCGGGAGGTCTTTGAGGAGGCGGCCGGCATCTCCCGTTTCCGCCACCGGAAGGAGGAGGCGGAGCGCAAGCTGGAGCGCACCGACGAGAACCTGGTCCGAATCAACGATAAAATCTCGGAGCTTGAATTGCAGGTAGAGCCCCTCCGGGAGCAGAGCGAGAAGGCGAAGAAGTTTCTGGTCCTCCGGGACGAGCTGCGGGGGCTGGAGATTTCCGTCTGGCTGGACACCCTGGAGCGCATCCGGTCCAACAACATTAAACTGGAGGCCGACTATCAGGAGGCCGTCCGCCGCCGGGAGGAGGTCAAAATCAGCCAGGAGAAGGCCTACGCCGCCGCCGAGAAATTTTCAGAGGAGATGCGGGAAAAGGACCTGGAGGCCGACCGCCTGCGCTTTGAGCTCCAGGGCCGGCAGGCCAAGGCCAACGAGCTGGAGTCGGCCATCGCCGTGCTGAAGAGCAGCATCCAGCACAACCTGGAGTCGGCCCAGCGCCTCAAGGCGGATCTGGAGCAGCAGGAGGGCCGGGAGGGCACCCTGTCGGAGCAGATCGGCCAGCGCAGGGCCCGCTTGGCGGAGATCGAGGCCCAGCTTGAGGAGGGCCGGGCCGCCCTGGCGGCCAAGAGCCGGGAGGCGGAGGAGGCCGCACGTTCGGCGGGCAGCCTGGCGAAGGAGCTGGAGGCGCTGCGCAGCCAGGCCGACCTGGGCACCGCCGGGGCCGCCGAGGCCAAGGCCCTGCTGTCCGCCCTGGCCGCCGCCGCCCAGGAGGTCATGGACCGGGACGGGACCGTCCGCCGGGAGGCCAACGAGCTGGAGGACCGGCTGGAGGAGGCCCAAAAGGAGGCCCGGGCCGCCAAGCGCCGGTACGACGACGCGGTAGAGGAGCGGGACGCAGTCAAGAATGTGATTCAGGGCTACCAGCTGCGGATGGACAGCCGCAAAAAGAAGTGGGACCAGACCCGGGACGCCCACATGAAGCTGCAAATGGAGGAGAACGCCCTCACCTCCCGAATCAAGCTCCTCACCGAGATGGAGAAGGACCACGAGGGCTACACCAGGGCGGTAAAGCTGGTGATGGCCGAGGCCCAGCGGGGGACGCTGCACAACATCCACGGCCCGGTGGCCGACCTGCTGAAGGCGCCCGACCGCTTCACCGTGGCCATTGAGACCGCCCTGGGCGGGGCCATGCAGAACATCGTGGTGGAGCGGGAGGAGGACGGCAAGGCGGTCATCCAGTACCTGAAGCGCCGGGACGGGGGCCGGGCCACCATCCTGCCCGTCAGCTCCATCCGCCCCGGCTATCTCAAGGAGGGGCAGGAGCTGTCCCGGGAGCCCGGCTTTGTGGGAATCGGGGACCGGCTCATCTCTTTCGACCCCAAATATCAAAACGTATTTTCCAACCTGCTGGGCCGGGTGGCCGTCATGGAGAATCTGGACGCGGCCATCGCCGCCGCCCGGAAGTACGGCTATAAATTCCGCATTGTCACCCTGGACGGCCAGGTGCTGAACCCCGGCGGCTCCATGACGGGCGGCTCGGCCAGCCGCAGCGCCGGGATCCTGAGCCGGGCCAACGAGCTGGAGCGGCTGCACAGCCAGCTGGAGGACGTCCGTACCCGTGTGGCCGAGGGGGCCAGAGCCATGGCGGAGGCGGAGCGGGAGAACACCGCCGCCGCCTACGAGCTGGAGACCGCCCAGGCCCAGCTGCGCCAGTGGGAGGACGCCATTCTCAAGGCGGAGGGGGAGCTGTCCCACCGCCGGAGCGTGGCCGCCGACCTGGAGCGCCAGGGGGCGGGCCACCGGGAGGAGCTGGAGCAGCTCAAGAGCCGCTCCGCCCAGATTGAGACGGACACCCAGGCGGCCAGGGCCCGCATCCGGGCCCTGGAGGGGGAGACCGCCGCCCTGCGCAGCGAGGCGGAGGGCAAGGCCCGGGGCCAGGCCGAGGTCCAGGAGCGCTCCGCCCGCATCGCCCGGGAGGCGGCCGACCTGACCGCTGCCCAGGCGGCCCTGGAGGCGGAGCGGGAGGCCACCCGGTCGGGCCTCGCCGAGCTGGAGAACCTGAAAGCCAGCATGGCCGGGGACCGGGACCAGAACCGGGCCCTGATGGCGGGCTACGAGGAGAAGAACGCCGGCCTCACCCGGGAGATCGGGGAGAAGGAGGGGGCGCTGGCCGCCATCCAGGAGGAGAGCCGGGGCAGAAACGAGACCATCGCCCGGCTGAACCAGGAGAAGCTGGACCTGGAGGGCCAGCGGGTGAAGGCCACCCGGGAGAGCCAGTCGCTGAACGAGGAGCTGCTGCGCACCGAGGGGGAGGTCTCCCGTCTGGAGCAGCGGCGGGTGTCGGCCTCCATGGAGGAAAAGCAGCTGCTGGACAAGCTGTGGGAGACCTACGAGCTCAGCCACGAGGCGGCCCGCCAGCAGCGGGTGGAGATCGAGTCGGTACAGAAGGCCAGCCGCCGGATCGCCGAGCTGAAGCGGTCCATTTCCGGGCTGGGCAGCGTGAACGTGGGGGCCATCGAGGAGTTCCAGCGGGTCAACGAGCGGTATACCTACCTCACCGACCAGCGGGACGACGTGGACAAGGCCAAGAAGGAGCTGGAGGAGATCATCGCCGGCATCACCAACGAGATGAAGGCCATCTTCCAGCGGGAGTTCACCACCATCAACGAGGCCTTCGGTCAGACCTTCCTGGAGCTCTTCGGGGGCGGCAAGGCCACCCTGGAGCTGGAGGACCCGGAGGATATTCTCAACTGCGGCATTGAGATCAAGGTCCAGCCCCCGGGCAAGGCGCTGAAGATCATCACCCTTCTGTCGGGCGGCGAGAAGGCCTTCGTGGCCATCGCCCTGTACTTTGCCATTTTAAAGGTGAGGCCCACCCCCTTCGTGGTCATGGACGAGATCGAGGCCGCTCTGGACGACAGCAACGTGGTGCGCTTCGCCCACTATATGCGCAATATGGCGGCCAAGACCCAGTTTATTGTCATCACCCACCGCCGGGGCACCATGGAGGAGGCCGATGTACTCTACGGCGTGACCATGCAGGAGCAGGGGGTCAGCCGAATGCTGACCATCAACCTGAACGACGTGGAGAAGGAGCTGAACATCCGCTGACCCCCGTCTGGCCCTGCGGGGACGGAAAAGTTTGGAGGAAAACCATGAACGAGAAAAAAACGGGCAGCTGGAGCATGATAATTGGGGGGATAGCCCTGATTATTGTGCTCTTTATAGGGGTGCAGGTGATTTTCTGGGTACTGGAGGAGGTCATCCATCAGGATGCGCCCGCCGTCTCGGCTGTCCAGAGCGTCCCAGATACCGGCGCGGAGGCCCCCGGCTTCTGCGTCCACTGCGGCGAGGAGCTGCCCGACAGCTTCCAGTGGGGGCAGTACTGTCCCTGGTGCGGGGAAAAAATTGAACAATAAGGAGTAACACTCATGGGCTTTTTTGACAAGCTGAAAAAAATCAACATTTTCTCCGGCTTCGGCTCGGAGCTCACCGACGACTTTTACGACGAGCTGGAGGAGTCGCTGATTCTGGCGGACACCGGCATGGACGTGACCCTGGAGCTGGTGGAGGAGCTGCACCGCCGGGTAAAGGCGGAGGGAGTCAAGACGGTGGAGGGGGCCCGGGAGGTGATGGTCCGGGTGATTGCCGGCGCCCTCAGCGCCGGGGACCCGTCTCTGGACCTGTCCACCAAGCCCGCCGTGGTGCTGTTCATCGGGGTAAACGGGGTGGGCAAGACCACCACCATCGGCAAGATCGGCTATCAGCTGAAGGCGGAGCGGAAAAAGGTGCTCTTCTGCGCCGCCGACACCTTCCGGGCGGCAGCCGCCGACCAGCTGACCATCTGGGCGGACCGGGCGGGGGTGGACATCATCAAGCAGCAGGAGGGGGCGGACCCCGCCGCCGTGGTATTTGACGCCATGTCGGCCGCCAAGGCCCGGAACGCCGGGGTAGTGCTGGTGGACACCGCCGGCCGGCTGCACAACAAGCAGAACCTGATGAACGAGCTGAATAAAATTTCCCGGGTGATCGACCGGGAGCTGCCCGGCTGCGCCCGGGAGACCCTTCTGGTGCTGGACGCCACCACCGGCCAGAACGGGCTGATTCAGGCCCGGCAGTTCAAGGAGGCGGCGGGGATCACGGGCATCGTCCTCACCAAGCTGGACGGCACCGCCAAGGGGGGCATCGCCATCGCCATCGCCAAAGAGCTGGGGGTGCCCGTAAAGTACGCCGGGGTGGGGGAGGGCATCGACGATTTAAAGCCCTTCGACGCCCAGGAGTTCGCCCAGGCGCTGATTTGAGTGTGTGAAGGCGTGTAGGGGCCGACGACCCCGGCGGCCCGTTTTTACGGAATTGCGGCATTGTACGGACGGCGCGCCGTGTTCGTCGCGTTCTGTGTGCGGCGCGTGTTCGGCGTAGGGGCGGATATCATCCGCCCGCTCTGACGGTGCCCACCCCGACAGAAGTGGCCCCAAAAAATTAATAGAATATCAATAGACAGAAAGAGAAAATATGGTAGAATAAGGGGGAAGCCAGATGAAACTGGTACTGGCCAGCAAGAACGAGAAGAAGCTGGTAGAGATGAACGACATTCTGTCCCATCTGGGGATCGAGGTCTGCTCGGAGGCGGAGGCCGGGGTAGACCTGGAGGTAGAGGAGACGGGGACCACCTTTGAGGAGAACTCCCTGCTGAAAGCGAAGGCGGTAATGGAGGCCAGCGGCCTGCCCGCCATCGCTGACGACTCGGGGCTGTGCGTGGACTGTCTCAACGGGGCTCCGGGGGTGTACTCCGCCCGGTACGGCGGCGAGGGGCTGAGCGACGAGGCCCGCTACCGGATTCTCCTGGAGAACATGCGGGGCCAGATGACCCGGGCGGCGAAATTCGTCTCGGTAATCACCTGCTGCTTCCCCAACGGGGATGTGCTGTCCGCCCGTGGGGAGTGCGCCGGCACCATCGCCTACGCCCCCATGGGGGAGGGCGGCTTCGGCTACGACCCGGTGTTTTTCGTCCCGGAGCTGAAAAAGACCTTTTCCCAGATGACGGCGGACGAAAAGAACGCCATCTCCCACCGGGGCAAAGCCATCCAGGCGTTCAAGGAGAAATTAGAGGACTATCTCAGGTGATTTGCAGGGGCGGATATGCGCCGCACGTAGGGCGCGACGACCCCGGCGCGCCGCCTGTGATTGCAAAACGGCGTGCCCAGTGGTCACGCCCTACAAAATAGCCGAAAACGAGGATAAAATATGGAACTTACAAGCAAACAGCGGGCCCAGCTGCGGGGTCTGGCAAACAGCGTCGACACGATTTTAATCGTGGGCAAGGACGGCATCGGGGACAACCTGGTAAAGCAGGCCAACGACGCCCTGGAGGCCCGGGAGCTCATCAAGGGGAAGGTGCTGGAGAACTCCCTGCTCTCCCCCCGGGAGGCGGCGGAGGAGCTGGCCCCCCTGACCCGGAGCGAAATTGTTCAGGTGATTGGAACAAAATTCGTGTTATATCGTCCAAGCCATAAGAAGGACAAAAAGGATAAAATTGTGCTGGTGCAGGACAAGAAACGGCTAAAGGGTTAGGACAAAAGCCTCCCTTCGCGAAGGGAGGTGGCATCCGCGAAGCGGATGACGGAGGGTTTTCCCCTCCCGAAATGCATCTGGTCCTGTCGGAGGAAACCCCCACCGCCCTTCGGGCGGAGCCCCCTTTGCGAAGGGGGCCTGGGGCGCAGCTCTGTAAAATTTTCATTCTGAAATAAGGCGGTGTCAGTGATGAAAATCGGAATTTTTGGCGGAACCTTCAACCCGCCCCACTTGGGGCACTTGGCGGCGGCCAGAACGGCAATCGACGTGCTGGGTCTGGATAAGCTGCTCATTATTCCCGACGCGATCCCGCCCCACAAGGAGCTGCCGGAGGGCACCCCGGCCCCGGAGCATCGGCTGGCCATGGCGGCCAAGCTGGCCGACGCGCTGCTGCTGCCCGGTGTGGCGGAGGTCTCTACCATAGAGCTGGACCGTCCCGGAAAGAGCTACACCGCCGACACGCTGGCGGCCCTGCGGAAGCAGTACCCGGAGGCCGAGCTGTGGCTGCTCATGGGAACGGACATGTTCGCCACCTTCCACCAGTGGCATGACCCCTCGGCGATCCTGGCCCAGGCGAGGCTCTGCGCCTTTGGCCGGAGCGAACGGGACGACAAGGCGCTTTTTGCCACCCTGGCAGAGGAATTGGAGGAGACGCTCCCCGAGGCGAAAATTACTGTCATCACCCTGCCTGAGCTGGTGGAGATATCCTCGACAGAGCTGCGGGAGCTGCTGGCCCGGGGGGAGGGCGGGGACTATCTCATCCCCGCCGTCTATGGATACATCCTGAGAAATCAGCTCTATAGCACCCACGCCGACCTGAAGCGCCTGGCCATCCCCGAGCTGCGGGCCTGTTCCTACTCCATGGTGATGCAGAAGCGGGTGCGCCACATCCGTGGCACCGAGGAGGAGGCGGTCCGCCTGGCCCAGCGCTGGGGTGCGGACCCGGACCAGGCCCGCCGGGCGGGCATTCTCCACGACTGCACCAAGTATCTGGAGCTGGAGGAGCAGCTGGCGCTGTGTGAGCGGTACGGCGTGGAGCTGGACGAGCTGGAGCGCCGGGCGGTAAAATTACTCCACTCCAAGACGGGGGCGTGTATTGCCCGGCATGTTTTCGGGGAACCTGACGAGGTGTACAACGCCATCTTCTGGCACACCACGGCCAAGGAGAACATGACCACCCTGGAAAAAATTCTATACGTAGCCGACTACATGGAGCCCAACCGGACCTTTGAGGGGGTGGAGCGGCTGCGGGAGCTGGCCTACAGCGACCTGGACAAGGCTCTGCTTCTGGGGGTGGAGACCACCATCCAGGAGATGAAGGACCGCAGTCTCCCCGTCCACCAGAGCACTCTCCGGGCCCAGGCCTGGCTGCGGGAGCACGGCGTTACAACAGAGGGGTAAGAGAACAATGAGCGAATACAACGATAAACACGGCCGGCGGGAGGCACCCGGCGGATTCTCCCTGAAGAAGTGGTGGGCGGGCTACCGCGGCTGGGTGGCCAGCCTGGACCGGGGGGCAAGGATCCGCTACCGGGTGTACCAGGGGCTGTCTGTGGCGGCCCTTCTGGTCATCGCGCTGGTGCTGTTTCTCCAGTCCTGGATCAAGCTGCCCGAGGTGCCGGTCCCTCCGGAGCCCGGTACGGGCAGCGAGGGCCCGCCCTCCCAGAGCGGCCAGCCCGCCGGCCTGGAGTACGAGGGGGCGGAGCTGCCCAGCGTGACCAAGAGCGGCCGGAAGCCGGGCTACTACACCTTCCTGCTGGTGGGCAAGGACACCAGCAGCGGCCTGACCGACACCATGATGCTGGTCACCTACGACACCCAGGGCAAGAAGATCAACGCCATCAGCCTGCTGCGGGACACCATGGTGAACACCTCGGGTAAGAGCGGCGGCCAGAAGCGGCTGAACGCGGTCTATAACCGCAACCGGGGCGACAGTAAGCTCAGCGAGAAGGAGCGCATCGAAAACGGCATGACCGCCCTGAAGAAGGAGGTCAGCCGCCTTACCGGCATCTACCCCGACTTCTACGTCATGGTGGAGTGGGAGGCCATCGGCCGCCTGGTGGACGCCGTGAACGGCGTGGAGTTCGAGGTCCCCTTCGACATGGACTACGACGACCCCTATCAGGACCTGCACATCCACCAGAAGAAGGGCCTGCGGGTGCTGGACGGCCGGGATGCCATGGAGGTCATTCGCTTCCGGAAGAACAACGACGGCAGCCACTCCCTGGGCGACGTGGGCCGCACCGAGATCCAGCGGGACTTTCTCACCGCCGTGCTGAAAAAGTGCCTCACCCCGGAGATTCTGCTCAAGCTGCCCACCCTGGTGGACATCTTTGTGGACAACGTGGACACCGACCTCACCGTGGGCAACATTCTGGCCTTCGCCCAGCTGGCCATCGGCATGGACGTGGAAAACGGGGTAAACTTCGTCTCCATGCCCTGCTACATGGTGTCCTATGGCGGCGCGTCGCTGGTGTGCGCCCAGGAGAAGGAGCTGCTGGAACTGCTTAACGACGGCATCAACCCCTATCTGGACGAGATCAGGTCCAGCGACCTTCAGCTGATGTACCAGAAGAGCAACGGCGCCTTTGGCGTGACCAACGGCGCCCTGGCCGACCCGGCGGTGGGCCGGGTCTATGTGGCCCCCAAGCCCAAGCCGGAGGAGCCGGACAGCTCGGAGGAGCCCGGCGATTCCAGCGGAGAGGAGAACCCTGACACCTCCACTCCCCCCGACAGCTCGGGAGAGGAAACGCCGCCGCCGGGGGATGCCAGCGAGCCGGGCGGCACGGAGGAGCCCGGCGCAGTCACCGACCCGCCGGGCATCGGGGAGATCGACCCGGGCGTGGTCTTCCCCGACCCCTCCCCGGACATTCAGAACAGAGACAGCCAGATCGCGGCGGACGGGCTGCCCCGGGCCGCGGCCTGACAACAAGGAAAGGAGACAAAGAGATGGAATCCTATGAACTGGCGGTTCTGCTGGCCAGAGCGCTGGACGGCAAAAAGGGCGGCGACATCAAGGTGCTGAAAACGGAGGGCCTGACCACCCTGGCGGACTACTTCGTGCTGTGTACCGCCACCTCCAATACCCAGATCAAGGCTATGTCCGACGCCTGCGAGGAGGCGGCGGAGTCCAACGGCGAGCGCGCCCACCACATCGAGGGCCACCGGGGCGGCACCTGGCTGCTGATGGACTTCTCCTCGGTGGTGGTCCACGTCTTCACCGACGAGGCCCGGAAGTTCTACGACCTGGAGCGGCTGTGGAGCGACGCGGAGGAACTGGATATGGCCCAGGTTTTGGGCCGGGAGTAAACGAGATACCCCGGCGTCCCAGTGGGACGCCGGGGTATTTTCATTCTCCACGAATAATTTTCAGCGCCTTCTGGCGGTTTTCCACCCGGTTGACGGGCCGGCTGCCGCCGAACTCCCCGTCCACGGTCCAGGGGATGGACTGGTCGCTGGCGAAGGTGAGGCTGCGGGCCTGGAACTGGACCAGTGCACCGGAGCGGTCGTTCTGAGACAGGTTAATCAGGGCCTGGAGCCCGTCGGTGAGGTCGGCCAGCTTGAGGGGCTTGCGCACCAGCGTGACCTCAAACAGCCCGTCGTCCAGCACCACCCGCTCGGCCTTGGGGGGCTTGAGCCCGCCGATGGACTGGGAGTTGCTCACCATGCCGAAGTAGAAGTCGTCCTCCAGGGTCTGTCCGTCGAACTCCACCGTCATGTGGTAGGGCGCGATGGTGGGCAGGGAGGCGATGCCCGCGAAGATATAGGCCAGGTGGCCGAAGGTGTTTTTCAGGTCCTGTGGGGTGTCGTAGGCGACCTTGGTAAAGGCGCCGAAGGCGGCCACATAGACGAAGGTGGTGTCGTTGAGCCGTCCGATGTCCATAGGGAGGGGCAGGCCGGTGCCGGCGGCCACCAGGGCGGCCTCCCGGGGCTTTCTGGGCAGGCGCAGGGTGGTGGCGCAGTCGTTGGTGGAGCCGAAGGGGATGTAGCCCAGGGGGGGCGGGCAGTCCAGCTCCAGCAGACCGGCGGCGGCCTCGCTGAGGGTGCCGTCTCCGCCGGCGCAGACGACCCGGTCGAACCTGGGTCCCAGCTCCCGGACCACCCGCGCGGCGTCCCCTCTGCACTGGGTAGGGTAGGCGGTGGTGAGCCAGCCGGCCTTGGCGAACACGTCCAGCACAGGGGCCAGCGCGGCCTTCACCTGTCCGGTGCCCGAGGTGGGGTTGTAGATGAAAAGCAGTTGATTCATTGGAAAATCCTCCGGGTAACCGAGATATTGATACATATTATAGTAGCCGTCCGAGAAAAATCAAGATGGCGGAGAAAACTTTATTCCTTCTTAACAACCCTTTATCCCCGAAGGGGATAAAAGGGGGAAAGGCCTTCCCCCGGAAAACAGGGGCTTGCGCCGGAGGAAAAAAGCGAGTACAATAGGGCGGAAACTTTTTGATTGAGGTGTCTCTATGAATCGCAAGACACTGGCGGCGGCCTTTCCGCTTACCCTCCCGGTGCTGATGGGCTATCTGGCCATCGGGGTAGCCTTTGGCCTGATGCTGCAATCTGCGGGCTGGGGCGTGGGCTGGGCGGCGCTGATGAGCCTGACCATCTATGCCGGCTCGGGGCAATATCTGGGGGTATCGCTGCTGGCGGCGGGGGCGCCGCTGACCCAGGTAGCCTTTCTCACCCTGATGGTAAACTTCCGCCACCTGGTCTACGGCCTGTCCATGCTGGAGAAATTCCGGGGCATGGGCCTGCGGAAGCTCTATATGATCTTTTCCCTCACGGACGAGACCTATGCTCTGCTCTCCTCGGCCCGGGCCCCGGAGGGGGTGGACGAGCACGATTTTTTCTTCACCGTGGCCCTGCTGGACCAGAGCTACTGGGTGCTGGGCTCGGTGATCGGCTCCCTGCTGGGGGCGGCGCTGGGCTTCGACACCACGGGGGTGGACTTCGCCATGACCGCCCTGTTCCTGGTGATCGCCGTAGGCCAGTGGAGGGCGGCGGGGAGCCACCTGCCGGCTCTGCTGGGGGGCGCGGCCACCCTGGTCAGCCTGCTGCTGGCGGGGGCGGAGGACATGCTCCTCCCTGCCCTGGCCATCATAGTCATCACCCTGACGCTGCTCCGGCCCCGGCTGGATGAGCGGCGCGCGAGAGAGGAGGAGACCCCATGCCCCTGACCCCTGCCCAGACCCTGGCCTCCATCGCCGTGATGGCGGCGGTCACCTTTCTGACCCGGGCTCTGCCCTTTCTGCTCTTCGACCGGGGGGACCATCCCCCCAAGCTGGTCCTCTACCTGGGCCGTGTTCTGCCCCCGGCGGTAATAGCCATGCTCATCGTCTACTGCCTGAAGGGGGTCACCTTCACCGCCCTGGGGGGCTGGGTCCCCCCTCTGGCCGCCGGTCTGGCGGCGGTGCTTCTCCACCTGTGGAAGGGCAACGACCTGATCTCCATCTTCGGCGCCACCATCCTGTACATGGTGCTGGTCCAGGGGGTGTTCGCCTAGATGGGCAGCCGAGTGTTAATCACGGGCGCGTCCCGGGGCATCGGGGCGGCCGCGGCCCGGCTGTTCGCCCGGGAGGGCTGGGATGTGGCCATCAACTACAACCGCAGCCGGGATGAGGCTATGGAGCTGGCGGCCGGGCTGTCGGGGGTGTCCATCCAGGCGGATGTCTCCGACCCGGAGCAGGCGGAGCGGCTGGTGCGGGAGGCGGAGGAGGCCCTGGGCCCGCTGGACGCCGTGGTGTGCAACGCGGGGGTAGCCCTGCCCCAGCAGCTGCTCACCGACACGACGGCGGACCAGTGGCGGCGGGTGATGTCGGTGGATCTGGACGGGGTGTTTCACACCCTCCAGGCGGCCATCCCCGGCCTGGTGCGCCGGAAGGCGGGGGCCATTGTGACGGTCTCCTCCATGTGGGGGGTGACGGGAGGCTCCTGCGAGGTCCCCTACTCGGCCGCCAAGGCGGGGGTGATCGGCCTGACCAGGGCTCTGGCCAAGGAGCTGGGCCCCTCCCATATCCGGGTAAACTGCGTGGCCCCCGGGGTCGTGGACACGGGGATGAACGGCCATCTCACCCGGTGGGAGCTGGCCGCCCTGGGGGAGGAGACCCCGCTGTGCCGCATCGGCCGGCCGGAGGAAATCGCCCAGGCCATCCTCTTTCTGGCCTCGGAGCGGGCCTCATACATCACCGGCCAGGTGCTGCGGGTGGACGGCGGTATGATAATTTAATGAAAAATTCGTCGAATTTTAAGATTTGCGGGCCTGATTTGCGGTTGTAAAACGGGCCAAAACTTGGTATAATAAATCGCTCACAAAATTATGTTGACCAATTTTTACCAAAACCGACAGGAGGGTAGTTATGGGCCGCACCAACAAGGATGTCGGCGGCTACCGGGGCCGCAGGACAATCACGGATATTTTACGATTCATAGCCATCGCCCTGGCGGTGGTGGTGGTTCTTGTGCTGGCCGGAGTGTTCTACCTTCAAAAATATCTGGTCTACAGCGACGACGGGGTCCGTCTGGAGCTGCCCCCCTTCCTGGAGCTGTTCCGCCATGGTGAGGAGCCGGAGGGCAGCGCGGGCTCTGTGACCCTCCCCGACCCGGAGGACATCAGCCTGATCGAGCAGCCTGGGGGCAGCCAGTCCGAGCCCGAGCCCCAATCTGCCGGGGCGGCGGTCACCCTTACGGTGGAGGAGGTGCTGAACGGCTCCGCCTCCGCCCGGCTGGAGGAGCTGCAAGCCCAGGCCCTGGTGCTGGAGATGAAGGACCAGATGGGCCGTCTGGGCTGGAGTTCGGCGGAGCGCATCGCGGGCCAGAGCGGGGTAAACGGGCCTGCGGAGGCGGGCGAGGGCCTGAGCCGGTGGAACGGGGGAGAGGTGTATACCATCGCCCGGGTCCACTGCTTCCGGGACGACACGGTGCCCTACTACCGCAACCCGCTGGCACTGCGCTGGGCGGGCAACGACTGGAACTGGCGGGACGAGCTGGGCCTGCGGTGGACCAGCCCCGCCCAGGAGGAGGTCCGGGCCTACAACGCGGCACTGTGCGGCGAGCTGGCCGCCATGGGCTTTGACGAGATCGTGCTGGAGGAATTTTACTTCCCCATCGGGGGCAAGCTGGACACCATCCGCCGGGGCGAGTCCTACAACCCCAGCCAGTTTACCGCCCAGGTGGAGGACTTTCTCACCCGGGTGCGGGCGGCGGTGGAGCCCTACGGCACAAAGCTCTCCCTCCGGGTAGGCCGGAGCACTCTGGAGGGCGGTGAGACAGCCAGCGGGGTGACCCCCCAGCTGCTGGAGGAGTACGCCCACCGGATCTGGGTGGAGGCGGACGGCCAGACCCCCGCCCCGCTGGACCTGCTGGAGGGGGCGGGAATCACCGGCGGAGAGGACCGGCTGGTGCTGGTCACCCACGCCCGGGAGGATACCCCCCTGTTCCAGGCGGTGATCCCGTCGAAGGAGACGGAGGAGCCCAAAAATTAAATCGGGTAAGCTGCCGGCGTCCACCTGTGCAAAACAGATGGGCGCCGGCTGTTCGTTTGCCGAAAACGCGGAACGTATCCAGACAGGGGCGAAAAATTGTCTATGGAAATCCGAAGAGAAAGGTCTTGATTTTTCAGGAAATTATGACTACAATGGGAGGTAGCACATTCCTGTAATCTAGCATCCAAAAGAAGGTGGTGAAAACATGGCATTGGAAGCGATTCAAACGGTAACCCAGGCGGAGGCCAGGGCCAAGGCGGACCGGGAGGCCGCGGCGGCTCAGGCCAAGCAGCGGCTGGCCGACGCCCAGCGCGAGGCGAAGCAGACCGTAGAGCAGGCCCGGCAGAAGGCCCGCGAGGCCGCCAGACAGATGATGGCGGAGGCGGAGGACAAGGCCGCCCAGCAGACGAGGGCGGAGCTGGAGCGGGCGGCGGCGGACTGCGAGGCACTGAAACGCAATGCCCGGGACCGGCTTGAAGAGGCCGCACAGCTCATTGTTGGAAGGGTCGTGGAACGCTAATGGCTATCGTAAAAATGAAACACCTGCGCATGGTGGCCATGACGGTTGACCGGGAGGCGCTGCTGCGCAAGCTGCAGCACCTGGGCTGTGTGGAGATCGTCCAGCCAGAGGCTGACCCGGAGGACCCCATGTGGGCCGTCCTCACCCGCCCGGAGGCGGGGGGCCTGGCCGCCGCTCACGAGGAGAAGACCCAGGCCGAGCGGGCGCTGGAGGTCCTCAAGCGGTACGCCCCGGCCAAGGGGAGCTTTCTGGCCCCCAAGCCCGGCGTAGGGGAGGGGGAGCTCCTGGACGAGGCGCGGGCCCAGCGGGCCCGGGAGGCCGCCCGGGAGGTCAACGCCCTGGACCGGCGGCTGGCCGCCATCCATGCGGAAAAGAACAAGCTGGAGGCCCAGAGGGCGGTTCTGCTCCCCTGGCAGTCCCTGGACCTGCCTCTGGAGACTCCCTCCACCCCCCAGGTGACCATCCAGCTGGGCACCCTGCCGGTGACTGTCCCCCTGGGGCAGGCGGAGGGGGAGCTGCAGGCGGTCTGCGAGCTGGCCGAGCTCACTGAGGTGTCGGCCGGCAAGGACGCCCGCTGCTGCACCCTGGTGTGCCACGCCAGCGGGGCGGAGGCGGCCCTGGAGGTGCTGAAGGCTCTGGGCTGGTCCCGGGCCAACCTGCGGGACTGGACGGGCACCGCGGCGGAGAACCTGGCCCGTCTGGACCGGGAGAGCAAGGCGCTGGAGGCGGAGGCCGCCTCTATCGAGGCAAAGCTGTCCGGCATGGGCGAGCTGAACGCCCCTCTGCGGCAGCTGTCCGACCTGGCCGGGGTAAACGCCAGCCGGGAGGAGTGCCGCGGCCGTCTGATGGACACGGGTCAGACCTTCCTGCTGGAGGGCTGGGTGCCGGAGGAGAGCTGGGGCCTTCTGTCCAAGGAGCTGGAGCCCTGGCCCTGCGCCTTTGAGGTGACCGACCCCGCGCCGGAGGACTACCCCCAGGTGCCGGTGCGGCTGAAAAACAACACCCTGACCCGGCCGCTGAACATGGTCACCGAGATGTACTCCCTGCCGGCCTACGGCACGCTGGACCCCAACCCTCTGATGGCCCCCTTCTTCATCCTGTTCTACGGAATCATGATGGCGGATATGGGCTACGGCCTTCTCATGATGCTGGCCGGAGGGATACTCCTGAAAAAGAAGAAGCCCGGGGGCACCTTCGGCCATCTGTGCGGCCTGCTGGTGCTGTGCGGAATCACTACATTTATCATGGGCGCCCTCACCGGCGGCTTCTTCGGCGACTTCCTCACCCAGGTGGTAAAGCTGACCACCGGCGGGGACTTCGCCCTGCCCGCCCTGTTCACCCCCCTGGAGGACACCATGATGATCCTGGTGGGGGCCATGTGCCTGGGCTTTGTGCAGATTGTCACCGGCATGGCGGTCAGCTTCGTAAGCAAGCTGAAAAACGGCCAGGTGCTGGACGCGGTCTTCGAGGAGGTCACCTGGTGGATTGTCTTCGCCGGACTGGGCCTGATGATCGCGGGGGTCACCCCCATCCTGCTGGCCGTTGGCGGCGTGCTGGTGGTGGCCGGCCCTGTGATCCAGAATGAGGGCTTCGGCAAGGTCACCGGCATCTTCGGCTCCCTGTACAACCACGTGACGGGCTACTTTGGCGACATTCTGTCCTACTCCCGTCTCATGGCCCTGATGCTGGCCGGCTCGGTCATCGCCCAGGTGTTCAACACCCTGGGGGCCATCCCCGGCAACATCATCATTTTCCTGATTATCTCCTTCGCGGGCAACACCCTGAACTTCGCGCTGAACCTGCTGGGCTGCTACGTCCACGACCTGAGACTTCAGTGTCTGGAGTACTTCGGCAAGTTCTACCAGGACGGCGGAAGGCCCTTCCGGCCCCTGGATTTAAATACCAAATACTACGAGGTAGTGAAATAAGAGGAGGAAAAAATTATGAGCACTGCAACAGATATGATCCAAATGGTTGAGCAGAGCGGGGCGGCCAGCTCCTTCATCGGGGCCTTTGGCGGTCTGGCCCTGGCCCTTCTGGGCGCCGGCCTGGCGGCCGTTCTCAGTGGCATCGGCTCCGCCAAGGGCACCGGCATCGCCGGCGAGGCCGGCACCGGCCTGCTTTGCGAGGACCCCAGCAAGTTCGGTAAGGTCATGATCCTTCAGGTCATCCCCGGCACCCAGGGCCTTTATGGTCTGGTGGTCTGGTTCTTCGCCGTGTTCCGTATGGGCCTGCTGTCCGGCACCCTGCCCATGCTGACGGTGGCCCAGGGCTGCCAGTATCTCGCCGCCTGCCTGCCCATGGCGCTGGGCGGCCTGTTCTCCGCCATTGCCCAGGGCCGCGTGGCCGCCGGCTCCATCAACATCCTGGCCAAGAAGCCCGACGACTGGTCCAAGGGCATGGTGCTGTGCATCACCGTGGAGTTCTACGCCATTTTGTCTCTGCTGGCATCCATGCTGATGATTATCAACATCAGCGCCTGAGGCAGGAGAGAAGCCGATGGAAGGAATCGAAAAAATCACCGCCCGCATTGCCCAGGACGCCCAGGCTGAGATCAGCCGGCTGACGGCCGAGACCGAGGAGAAGGTGCAGGCTGTCCTGACCAACGCCGCGGCCCAGGCCCAGCAGGAGGCCAACGAGATTGTGGAGAAGGGCCGCATGGCCGCCAGCGAGCGGCTGGAGCGTCTGAACTCCGCCTCTCAGATGGAGCGGCGCAAGCTGGAGCTGGCCGCCAGGCAGGAGGTGCTGGGCGAGGCCTTCGCCCTGGCGCTGGAGAAGCTGTGCACCCTGCCTGAACAGGAGTACATCGCCCTTCTGACCAGGCTGGCGCTGGAGGCCAGCTCCTCCGGCAAGGAGCAGCTGATCCTCTCCCAAAAGGACCGCGCCGCCGTAGGCAAGCAGGTGGTCATGGCGGTCAACGACGCCCTGGTGAAGGAGCGGGCGCCCAGTCTGCCCGAGGAGGTCACCAGGTCCAAGGTGGGCGCCTTTGTGGATAAGCTGGTCCACAACACCACCGCGGCGGTCACCGGCACGGGCCTGACGCTCAGCGAGGAGACCCGGGACCTGAAGGGCGGCTTCATCATGGTGGACGGCGACGTGGAGATCAACTGCGCCTTCGAGACCCTGGTCCGCCTTCAGCGGGAGCAGATGGAGAAGAAGGTAGCCGACGCGTTGTTTCAATCGTAAGGAAGGGGGCAGTCAACTTGTCCCACCGGAAAAAGGATACAGACTATCTGGCCATCTCGGCGCGGATCCGGGCGATGGAGAACAAGCTCCTCACCCGGGAGCGGATGGACCGGATGATTGAGGCCCGGGACGGCTCCGAGGCCATGAAGATTCTGGCCGAGTGCGGCTATAATGACGCCGCCGGCCTGGACGCCTGTCTGGCCCAGGCCCGGGCGGAGGTCTTCAAGGACATGGAGCAGGGGGCGCCCGACCCCCGCCTGGTGGAAGTATTTCAGATCAAATACGACTACCACAACGCCAAGACCATTCTCAAGGCCCAGGCCATGGGCTCCGACCCGGAGCGTCTGCTGCTGGCCGGCGGCCGCTATGACCCCGCCCAGCTGTGGGACGGCTGGAAGCGTGAGGCCCTCAGCGGTGTCAGCGAGCCCTTTAAAAAGGCCATGGAGCAGGCAAAAACCGCCCTGGCCGAGGGGGGCGACCCCCAGCAGGCCGACCTGATTCTGGACCGCGCCTGCTACGGCGAGATGGCCCGGCTGGCCCGTGAGCTGGAGAGCCCCTTCCTCCAGGGCTATGTCCGCCTGTCGGTGGACGTGGCCAACCTGCGCTCCGCCGTCCGGGTGGCGCGCATGGGGAGAGAGGGCGAGTTCCTGCGTCAGGTGCTGCTGCCCGGGGGCAGCGTGTCGGAGACGGCCATCGCCGCCGCCCGTGGGGAGGCCCTTGGGGAGGTATTCCGCTCCGGGCCGCTGGCCCAGGCGGCGGAACTGGGGGCCAGGCTGGCCCAGCCGGGCGGGGAATCTCTCACCGCCTTCGAGCGGGAGTGCGACAACGCCCTCACCGCCTATCTGGCCGCGGCCCGGCGCATCCCCTTCGGGGAGGAGACGGTCATCGGCTACCTGTACGCCAAAGAGCTGGAGTTCACCGCCATCCGGGCGATTTTCGCCGGGCGTGCGGCGGGCCTGGATGGGGACACCATCCGCTCCCGGCTCCGGGAAACCTATGTGTAAGGGGGTAGGGTAGATGTATAAGATTGCCGCCATGGGCGATAAGGACAGCGTGCTGGGCTTCAAGGCCCTGGGGCTGGAGGTCTGCCCTGTGGACACCCCCGAGGCGGGCCGGGAGGCGCTGCACCGCATGGCCAAGGAGAACTACGCCATCATCTATATGACCGAGCAGCTGGCCGCCCAGCTCCCCCAGGAGGTGGCCCGGTACAAGGACGCCCTGACCCCGGCGATCATCCTGATCCCCGGCAAGGAGGGCTCTCTGGGCATCGGCATGGCCAACGTAAAAACGGCGGTCGAGCGCGCGGTCGGCGCGGATATTTTGTAATATGTATCCATGGATGTAGGGCGCGACGACCCCGGCGCGCCGTGTGTAGGGGCGGATATCATCCGCCCGCCCCAAAAGCCTCCCCCTTTTATGGGGAGGTGGCCCGAAGGGCCGGAGGGGGGTTTCTCCACGCTCTGAAGGATCCCTCTCAGTCTCGCTCCGCTGGACAGCTCCCCCAGAGGGGGAGCCAAGGCAAGCGGAACCAAGAAATTAACCCGGAAAGAAGGTTTTAACGCCTATGGGAAAAATAGTTAAGGTCTCCGGCCCGCTGGTGGTAGCCACCGGCATGGAGGAGGCCAACATGGCCGATGTAGTCCGTGTAGGCGAGCAGCGTCTGATCGGTGAGATCCTCACCATGACGGGCGGCTCGGCGTCCATCCAGGTATACGAGGAGACCTCGGGCCTGGGCCCTGGCGCGGACGTAGTGACCACCGGCGCGCCTCTGTCGGTAGAGCTGGGTCCCGGCCTGATTGAGAACATCTACGACGGCATCCAGCGTCCGCTGGAGGTCATCATGCAGAAGGTGAAGGGCAACAACCTGCCCCGCGGCGTGGAGGTGCCCGCCCTGGACCGGGAGAAGAAGTGGGCCTTCACGGCCACGGTCAAGCCCGGCGACAAGGTGGTAGGGGGCGACATTATCGGCACCGTCCAGGAGACCAACTCCATCCTCCACAAGATCATGATCCCCCCCAAGCTGAGCGGCACCATCGAGTCCATCGCGTCGGGCTCCTTCACTGTGCTGGACAAGATCGGCGTCCTGGTGGACGCCAGGGGGGAGAAGCACGAGCTGACCATGATGCAGAAGTGGCCCGTCCGTGTGGGCCGGCCCTACAAGCACAAGTATCCCCCGGTGATCCCCCTCCAGTCGGGCCAGCGGATTGTAGACACCTTCTTTCCCGTGGCCAAGGGGGGCACGGCGGCCATCCCCGGCCCCTTCGGCTCTGGCAAGACGGTGATGCAGCACGCCCTGGCCAAGTTCTCCGACGTGGACGTGGTGATCTACATCGGCTGCGGCGAGCGGGGCAACGAGATGACCGACGTGCTGCGGGAGTTCCCCGAGCTCATCGACCCCCGCACCGGCGAGACGCTGATGAAGCGCACCGTGCTCATCGCCAACACCTCCGACATGCCGGTGGCCGCCCGTGAGGCGTCCATCTACACCGGCATCACCATCGCTGAGTACTTCCGTGACATGGGCTACGCCGTGGCCGTCATCGCCGACTCCACCTCCCGCTGGGCCGAGGCCCTGCGTGAGATGTCCGGCCGTCTGGAGGAGATGCCCGGCGAGGAGGGCTACCCTGCCTACCTGTCCTCCCGTCTGGCCCAGTTCTACGAGCGTGCCGGCTCGGTGGCCTGCATCGGCTCCGACGAGGACCGCCGGGGCAGCCTGACCGCCGTGGGCGCGGTCTCACCTCCGGGCGGCGACCTGTCCGAGCCCGTCTCCCAGGCCACCATGCGTATCGTCAAGGTGTTCTGGGCGCTGGACGCCTCCCTGGCCTACCGCCGCCACTTCCCCGCCATCAACTGGCTCACCTCCCACACCCTGTACCTGGACTCCCTGCGCAGCTGGTATGACGAGAACCTGGGCAAGGACTTCCTGCTCAACCGGGAGTGGGCCATGTCCACCCTCCAGGAGGAGGCCAACCTGAACGAGATCGTCCAGCTGGTAGGCAAGGACTCCCTGTCCGCCAGGGACCAGATCACCCTGGAGATCGCCAAGATGCTCCGGGAGGACTTCCTGCAGCAGAACTCCTTTGTGGATATCGACTGCTACTCGGAGTACGACCGTCAGGCCCGTATGCTGGCCATGATCCGCCGCTACGAGGACCTGTGCCGGGAGACCTCCGCCAAGGGCGGCAGCCTGAACGACCTGTTCAGCGTCCCTGTGCGTGAGAAGATCGCCCGGGCCAAGTCGGTGGTGGCCGACGAGTACCAGGCCGCCTACGACATCATCAACAAGGAGATGGAGGAGCAGATCACCGCCATCGCCGAGAAGGGAGCGGATGAAGGATGATTCGGGAATATAAGACAATCGAAGAGATCTCCGGCCCTCTGATGGTGGTCAAGCGGGTCCAGGGCGTCACCTACGACGAGCTGGCCGAGGTGGAGCTCACCGACGGCACCATCCGCCGCTGCAAGGTGCTGGAGGTCAACGGCGACTCCGCCGTGGTCCAGCTGTTCGAGGCATCCGCCGGCATCAACCTGGCCGAGTCCAAGATTCGTTTTCTGGGCCACCCCCTCCAGCTGGCCGTGTCGGGCGACATGCTGGGCCGGGTCTTCAACGGCATGGGCCAGCCCATCGACGGCGGCCCCGCCA
>Ga0209694_1000569_pt1 | contig 55557 bp, 44 predicted proteins | sample GluameincwithD2O_FD_187499 | JGI IMG/M metagenome (GOLD analysis project Ga0209694, IMG submission 187499) | Mouse cecum microbial communities from Vienna, Austria - Glucosamine amended microcosms incubated with D2O (SPAdes) (version 2) | ecosystem: Host-associated > Mammals > Digestive system >... | reverse complement strand
TTTGAAATTGTTTTACCCATTTCAATACAGTGTTTGGATTAAGATTTAAATCTTTTCCAATCGTGACGGATCCTTCTCCTTTATTTAAATAGCGGTCAACAACAGATAATTTAAAATCTATAGTGTATTTTGATTTTCTTCCCATATAAAAAGCCCCCTAATAGGACCTCCAAATTTAGTTGTTTGGCGTGTCTACTATTAGGGGAGCTTATCACAACGACGTTGTCTCTTTATTTTGATTCAAGTTCTGCTTTTCTTTCCTTGATCAAATCTTCCATTTGATTGAGCACTTCAAGGCTTGTGGCATGCTGGATGAAATTCGCTGCCAGCTCAAAGGAAGTGTCGCGTACTAAGAAGTTATCAAAGTACTCTGCTTGGCTAATGCATGGACTGAATTCACGAGTCAAAGCATTTTTGTTGTAGCCAAGACCAGCGATCTCTATGAAATTCATAGATAAGAGTTTTCGAATAACGGCCTGTACTGTGTTTTTGCTGATGTGTGGGGCTTCCAAGCAAATATCATTGGATGACAATGGCTTATTCGATCTCCAAAAAATCTCCATGATTTCATTTTCACGTTTGGTTAAATGGGAAACTTTCATTACATTGACCTCTCTTTATTTTTATAATTCTATTATAAATTTTTCTGCAAAAAATTACAAGGAAATGATATATCGTTTCTTCATTTTTTTCGTTAAAATGAGCAATCTATGATTATAAGAACGAAAATCACTCTCGATTGTATGCATTCCTTGACTTATCTAAATACTTTAGGACTTGGATATATAAAAATTTAACAGAAACAAAAGTTCGTACGTACAAGAATCATGAAATCAAATTACGTTATCGCCCGTACCAACTTAATCAGTATAACACAAATATACTTAGGATACGATACTTTTTTGACTGGAAACGTTTTCAAATGTCTATTTTTTACAAAGTATGATAAGTTATTCTTATGGAACAAAATACGCAAACAAAATTTATTACAATTGGAGAGATCTTATTAAGATTGAGTCCTCCTAATTATGGAAAGATCATCGTAAGCAATATGTTCGAGGCCAATTATGGAGGGAGCGAAGCCAATATCGCGCTTGCTTTATCGAACCTTGGTGTGGACAGCACCTTCTTTTCGATCGTTCCCGACAACCCGCTAGGCAAGGCGGCCATCCGCATGCTTCGAAGCAACGATGTCCATTGCACTCCGGTCATCCTTTCTACAGAAGAAGAGACCCCTAGCCATCGACTAGGCACCTACTATTTAGAAACAGGATATGGGATCCGTCCAAGCAAGGTCACGTACGATCGCAAACATAGCGCGATCAGCGAATTCGACTTTTCTAAGATCGATCTCGACGCGCTTCTCGATGGTTTTGACTGGCTCCATTTGAGCGGCATCACGCCTGCCCTCTCGAACAACTGCGCTCAATTTATTTTGGATTGCCTAAAAAAAGCGAAAGAGAAAGGCATTATCGTCAGCTTTGATGGCAACTTCCGCGCCACGTTGTGGACCTGGGAAGAAGCGCGCGATTTTTGTACGCGATGCCTTCCGTATGTCGATGTTCTCTTAGGCATCGAACCGTATCATTTATGGAAAGAAGAAGGAGATCCTTCCAAAGGCGATTGGAAAGACGATATTCCTTATCAGCCTTCGTTAGAAGAACAAGAAGCGATCTTCCAACGTTTCATAGAACGCTATCCAAATCTGAAATGCATCGCCCGCCATGTTCGGACCGCCCATACGGTCAGCGAAAACAGCTTGAAGGCGTATATGTGGCAAGAAGGAAAAACGTTCGAAAGCAAATCGTTCCGTTTCCATATTTTAGATCGAGTCGGAGGTGGGGACGCGTTCGCGAGCGGATTGATCTACGCGATGATCCACCAGTTCCCGCTTCAAGAACAAATCGATTTTGCGGTAGCAAGCAGCGTGCTCAAACATACGATCCATGGCGATGGAAATTTGATCGACGACGAGCAGCTCATCAAAAACCTCATCGAAATGAATTACGATATCAAACGTTAGAAGACAGGCTTGTTCAACCTGTCTTCTTTTCATGTTCTAAAAGACGCTTTTTATTTTGGATCCCGCCAGCATATCCGGAAAGCGAGCCATCCGACTTAACAACACGATGGCACGGGATGACGATCATAAAAGGATTTTTAGAGATCGCTTGCCCTACCGCTTGCGATGAAGAAGGCGCTCGATTCATTTTGAGCGCGATCTTTTTATAGCTTGTCACCGTATTATAAGGAATCATTAACAGCTCTTTCCACACCTCCTGCTGAAAAGGCGTTCCATATTTCCAAGAAAGACGAGGCGTGAAATTAGGCTTATGTCCGGCAAAATAGAGATCGAGCCATCGAATGATCCCGCCAAAACAAGTCCGATCTTCTTCTTCAATAAAATCAGACGTCTCGATAAAACGGATACGGATCAAGGCGCCATTTTCGCTTTCCAGCAAGAGATCGGAAAATGGATCTGGAGTCTTGTAGATGTGTATTTTTTTCACCATTGATTTTCCGTACGAGCAATGATCGCATCTTGGGCTTCGGGCATGAGCGATACGAACTGAGCGCAATATCCAGCGACCCGAACGATCAGATCTTGATGCTGTTGAGGATATTTTTGCGCTTCTTTGAGCAGCTGTGAAGAATGGATATTGAATTGGTTATGATAGATCCCCTTCTGTTGGCTGACACGCAAAAACGCAAGAAAGCGTTCAAGATTCTCTTCGCCCTCTAGCGATTCAAAGGCAAAGCGCATATTCAAGAGCTGGCCAGCCGCCACTTTCGAATTTGGAAGCCTAGAAACCGAATTGATCACAGCACCCGGTCCATTTCGATCCGTTCCTTGCACAGGAGAACAGCCTTCATTGAGCGGGGCTCTTGCTTCTCGTCCATCGGGTGTGGCGCCCACATCAAGTCCATTCGGGACATACGAGGTGATGTTGCTTGTAGACATCGTATACGCGCTGATCTTCGGCCCTTTTCCTGTTCTTAGGCTCGTATAGTGCGGCAAAAGCTTTAAATACGATTCGAATACATCGCTAACGATCTGATCGACATACACTTCGTCGTTGCCAAATTTTGGAGCCGCCAACAAAAGTTTCTGGATCCGTTTCGAGGAAGCGGATTTCCAATTGTCCTCCATCGCCTGGATCATCTCGTTCCAAGAAATCGCCTTTTCTTCAAAGACTTTTTGTTTGATGGCGGCCAACGAGTTGCCCACCACGCACGGTCCAATGTTGGATTGGGAAATGATATCGTACTTGCATCCTCCTTCTTTGAGCGTTTTTTGCAGTTCGAAGGAGTTGGCGATCAAACAAGAGGCGAGCGGATCGGCATCGTAGATTTCCAAAGAGGCGTCGCAGATCTTATCGCACTCTACCGCAAGATCTGAATAAAACCGGAGCGCCATTTCCCACGCTTCCCACACTTGTTCATACGTTTCATAGTTTTCTTTCAAAGACAAAAGCTGAATGCCTGTTTGTGGATCTTTGCCATGGTAGAGCACGATTTCGAGCACCTTTCCCCAGTTCACATACGTCATTCCGGTAGCCCGGTGTCCATATTTTCCAGGCACCCCTGTTTCTACACAACCGATCGGACAATAATCATAGGCGTCTTCTCGATCTACGCCAAGATCAAGCAAGCCTTTGATCGCGACTTCGTCATTGAACAAGGATGGCATTCCACAGCCTGTGCGGATCAAAAGAGCGGCGCGCTCTAAAAGAGGCTTGGGAGTACGGGCGTGATAGCGCATCGAAAAGTTAGGCTCGGCCAAACGAGTCTGGTGCATCGCTTCCATGCATAAGTACGAAAGGGGATTGGTGCCGTCGCTTCCATCTTTTTTAAGACCGCCGACCACGAGGTTGGAATAGAGCGGATAGCCTTGTGAAAAGCGCGTATGGCCATACGGGCGTACTTTGTTGTTGGTGGAGCACAACAAGAAAAAGTGAGTGATGAGTTCGAGCGCCTTATCTTGATTAAGTGTTCCTCGTTTTAGATCCTCCGTATAATACGGTTCCATATATTGGTCGAATCTTCCAAAACAAAACGAATGTCCATTAGATTCGATCATTTGCAAGACATGAAGCATATACACGCTTTCGATCGCTTCGTAAAACGATCTCGCCTTGCCTCGAAGCATCGTTTTGGCGATGTGGGTCATTTGTTCCAGTTCTTTTTTACGGATTGGATCCGCTTCTAGGTTTGCCATATCTTCAAGAAGGCATGCGTACCGTTCACAAAAGGCGAGGCTGGCTGTTAAGACGATCTCGACGGCTTGATCATACGGATCCTTCTGGATTTTTTGACGTTTTTTCGCTCTCTCGATCAGTCCCAAAAGCCCTTTTTCTAACAACATTTCATGATCGATCACGATATGTCCATCGCCGGACATAGAAATCCCCCCTAAATGAAGGGTGCCTTGTTTAGCGGCCTGCCGGATCGTGTCGCTTAGATGGGCTTGAACTTGATCTTGATGGGTCTTTCCTTTCCAATAAGGTTCGATGGCGTAGAGCGCTTTTTTTGTCGCTTCATCGCATTCAAATCGGTCGCCAGTCCTTTGTTCGAATGGAGTGGCTCCGTTTCTTCCATCGAGCTCGTCAATGACCCATTCGATCGAGTATTCTGGAAAGATCGGCGCCGCAAAGCTCTTAGAGGCTTGGTTGCCAAAAAACAAGCTGTCTGGCTCGATGTAAAGATCCATATGTTCTAGGGTGTAGGCGAATGCTTTGGCTTTTCTTACGATATAGGGTTCGACCTCGCTTTCTTGAAAGCTTTGCGTATAGAAGACGGCTCGCTGAGAACAAAGACTCGCCTGTCGTTTGGTGAGTCTTTGTCGGATCACATCGATCCTTTCCCAGTTGATCGTAGGATCTACGGCCGTATAGTTTAAAAAACGAGTCATTTTAAAGTCCGAGAACGACTGGCACTGAGCGATATCCAACGCCCATGCGATCGATGCCCATATCGATCAGTTTGAAGAAGTGTTCTTGGGTGCGGATACATCCGGAACCTTTGATCTTGATCTCATCGCCTGCTTCATCCATCATGAGCTGGATGACTTCTGGAGTTGCCCCATGTGCTTCATGGCCAGTTAAAAAGCCTGTGCTCGTTTTGACGAAATCGACGCCGGCTTCTTTGCATATAGAAACCATCTTGCGGATCTGTTCTTCGTTGAGCGCGTCGGTTTCAAAGATCACTTTGATTTCACGTCCATATTTATGAGCGGCTTGAGCGCATTCTTTCAGATCCGCTAGCACTTCATCATAAAGGCCAGAGCGGATCTTGCCAAAGTTGGCAACGATATCGACTTCTTTGACCGTGTCGTATTTAGCGACTTCTTCGATTTGTTCGACGCGGCTTTTGGTCGAGCTTGCGCCAAATGGAAAATCGGTGACAGGACAAAGCATCGTCTTGCTTCCTTTTACATAAGGTTCTAAGAGTTCCATATAGGCTGGGTTGATGCAGATCGTCGCGCAGCCAAGCTTGACGCCATCTTTTGTCAAGTCGATGATCTCTTCTTCGGTAAATTCAGGTTTCAAGACAGAATAGTCAATATAAGAGGCGAGTTCCTCTGTGCTCATTTCACATGCTTTTTTGTTTGGGTGTTTCATAATCTTTCCTCCTACTCTCATCATACGCTCATGATCGAGGAGAAAACAATAAAAAAAGAGCAATATATGCTCTTTTCTGCTCATTTCAGCAAAGATCCTACAAACGCAGGGACCTGTGCTAGATCGTCTTCTTGCATCGTCCAATTAACTTTGACTTCTTCATCGATCACATGAAAGCCAGCCTCGGTCAAGTATTTTTTTAAATGGGGCACGCTCTCTCCGCTCCATCCCCACGTTCCAAATGCGCCTGCTTTCTTGCCTTTGAACTTGAGCTGTTTTAAGAAAGCAAGCCATCCAGCTACGCTGGATAGAATATCGTTGCCTACGGTCGGCGATCCTAGCGCGATCGCTTTCGATTTTAAGATTTCTGTCATGATATCGTTTTTATCGGTCTTCGCGATATTGAATACTTTTACGATTGTATTTGGCGATTGATGGGCAATTTCTTCTGCAATTTTATGCGCGATCTTTTCGGTGCCGTTCCACATCGTGTCGTAGACGATCGTCACTTGATCTTCTTGATAGGCATTAGCCCATTCTGCGTATTTTTCAATGATTTGGGATGGCTCTTTACGCCAGATCGCGCCATGGCTTGGACAAATCATATCGATCGGCAAATGGAACGATTCAATTTCTTTCAGTTTGCGGATAAGCATTGGCGCGTATGGGTTTAAAATATTCGCATAATATTTCATCGCTTCTTTCATCATCACGCATCGATCGGCTTTGTCGTTAAAGAGTTCTTCGATCGCATAATGTTGTCCAAACGCGTCGTTTGAAAACAAGATATTGTCTTCTGTTAAGTAGGTCGCCATAGAATCTGGCCAATGAAGCATCGGCATTTCAATAAAGATCAATTTTTTCCCATTGCCGATCTCCAGCGTATCTCCTGTTTTCACTACATGAAAATTCCATCCTTTTTTGCCGTATTGTCCTTCAAGACTCTTGACAGCGTTCTTCGTACAATAAATCGGCGTGTCAGGGATTTTTTCCATCAGATCGCTCAGCGCGCCTGAATGATCGCATTCTCCATGGTTGGCGATGATATAATCGATAGAATGCAGATCGATTTCTTGTTCTAAGTTTTCAATAAAATCAAAGCGATGCGGGATCCATACCGTATCGATCAATACTGTTTTTTCTTCTTGGATCAAATAGGCGTTTTGACTGGATCCATGCTCCACAGAATAATCGTCGCCATGAAAATGCTTTAGCTCCCAGTCAATATAGCCGATCCAGTAAACATTGTTTTTTACTTGTCGTTTCATAGGTCTATCCTTTCTATTGTCATTCTTGGTATTAACATGGATCTCGCTTTTATTCTATTGGAATGATCTACAAAAAAAGCTCCGCCTTAGGAAGAGCTTCTATTATTAATATCCATATTTCTTTTTTTCTTCTTTCAAGAAGAAAGCCGAAACAAACAAGGCGCCCACTTCAGCCACTGAGATTGCCGCCCAAATGCCATCCAATCCAAAAAGAAGCGGCATGACGATGATCGAAACGACCTGGAAGACAAACGTTCTCACAAACGAAAGAAGGCCCGAAATAAAGCCATTATTGAGTGCTGTGAAAAAAGAGCTCGCGAAAATATTGAAGCCCGCCACTAAGAATGATAACGAATAGATCCTGATCGCGTGACTTGTCAAAGTCATCAGCTCAATCGAATACGAAACGAAGATCGAAGCGAGCAAATTCGCCATCATCTCGGCCAAGATCGTCAGCACGACAGCTGCGATCGCGATCAAGATCAGCGACTTTTTCAATAAATTTTTCAATTCTTTATGGTTGTTGGCGCCATATTGATAGCCTAGTACAGGCGTGATTCCGAAGGCGTAGCCAAGATAGGCTCCGACAAACACGAAGGCGATATATTGAATGATCCCATAGGCGACCACGCCATCCGAGCCGATCATCTTCATCAGCTCTAAGTTATAGAGCACATTGATCACGCTCATGCTCAAATTCGAAATCATTTCCGAAGAACCATTGAAACAAGCTTGGCCAAGCGCTCTAAGATCTAAGCGCGTCTTTCCTAAGGCGAGTGGCGTTGGATTTGGAAACAAAAAATAGAAGAACGGGATGATCCCACCAACGAGCCAGCTCAATCCGGTCGCAAGCGCCGCTCCGAGTATTCCCCATCGAAATACCGAAATGAACAAATAATCTAAAACGATGTTCGTAAAACCGGCCGCCAGTGTCAGCGCCAAAGAAAGTTTTGGCCTCTCTGCGGTCACTAGAAACGACTGTGATGCATTTTGAAGAAAATAGCCGACCATAAAGATCGAAAGTGTCCGTCCATAGATCACGCAGTATGGGACGAGTTCTTCGCTCGCTCCTAAAAGGCGCGCAAAATCTTCCATAAAAAAGATGCCGATCACGGACAAGAGCGCTCCGATTCCCATCAGCACGTAGATCAGCATTGAAAAGATTTCGTTCGCTTTGGTGTGTTCCCCTTCGCCAAGCGTCTTGGCGATCAGCGCGCTTCCGCCCATTCCGATCATAAAGCCGACCGCGCCCATGATCGGAATGATCGGCCAAATCAAATTCAAGGCTGCGAACGCGTCATTTCCCGCGACATTGGAAACAAAGATCCCGTCCACGATCGTGTATAAAGAGGTGAAGATTACCATCACGATCGAAGGGATCGTAAACGAAAGTAATTTTTTATAAGTAAAATGATCACTCAATTGTATCAAATGAGCACCTCCTCTAAATGTTCTTTATACAAATCTGTATATCGTTTTGACAACGACAAAAACAAGGCTGCTTCTTCTCCCATTTTTTCGAGCACCTTCTTTTCGAGCTCGACAAAAGGCAAAATATGCTCATGATAGTATTGGCTTCCTTTCTCGTTCATCGAAATACCGCCTTTTCCTTTTTTTAGTTCGATCAATCCTCTTTTTTCTAGCGATTTAATGGCTGAATTGATCGTCTGCTTGCTCAAAAAACAAGCGTCCGCCAGCTCCTTTTGGGCAAGGCTCCCTTCTGCTTTGCCGATCGCCGCCAAGATCTCATAAGCGCTGTCTGAAAGACCGAGCGACTTCGCTTCTTTATGGACAAAATAATCCATCTCTTTAAAAAAGGCCGTCTGCGTTTGGAGACGGACCGTTGTATCCTTTTTCATAAAAAATCTCCCCTTAATCCGAAATCGGACTTGTCTATCTTAGCATAGGAAAAGGAGAAGTCAAGAAAGTTCTAATACGTATTGTAGTGGACTTTTTTAGGATCCCATTTATCTTTTGGCTTTAGTTCATGAAGCGGATGACCAAAAGAGAGCACCCAATTAGGAACGATGTTTTCTGGCTGCTTGAAGAATGTTTTCAAGAACTCGACCCGCTCTTGTTCTGGATAGCCACCAAGCCAAACGTCGCCTAATCCTAAAGAGCACGCCTCTACAAGCATGTTCTCGCTCATCGCTGAAAGATCCATCATATCATAGGCGTCCCCGAATTGATGGTCGCGGTTCGCCAACAAGACAACGCCAAGCTTCGCTTCTTTTAACACATGGCGTATGGCGAAAAATGCGAAAGTTCTTCTAGTTTTTTTGGATCTGTGACAACGATCACTTCCCAAGGTTGGGCGTTGACGGCGCTAGGCGCGCAAAAGCCTGCCTTTATGATCTGTTCGATCTGCTCTTTGGATAGAGTCTCGTCTGTATATTGGCGGACGCTTGTCCTTTCAAAAATCGCATTCATTGTATTTCCTCCTTTATTTTAAAAACAATTGGATGATAGCTTCTTTTCCTTTTGTATATGGCCGATACGGGATCGGAAGATCGAGAAGCGAAGAAGAGCGGAGCACGCTCTTTTGATGACTAAAACGCTCAAAGCCATACTTTCCATGATAGTGGCCCAAGCCCGAATTTTGTAAGCCGCCAAATGGCAAATGGATATTCGCTAGATGAAGGATCGTGTTGTTCACGCAACTTCCTCCGCATGGAAACGTATTCTCGAATTGTTGAATATGCGCTTTGTTTTTGGAGAACAAATAGGCAGCTAATGGGTGCGGCTTGTTTGCCAAAGCATTGAGCAAGCCATCGAAATCTTCATATTCATAAATTGGCAAGAGCGGTCCAAAGATCTCCTCTAGATCGAGGGCGCTATCTTTTTTGACATTTTTTATTAGAGTAGGCGCGATCTGCAGGCTCTCTTCATCGTATTCGCCTCCATAGACGATTTCTCCATCGACAAGCAGGCTGCGTACTCTTTCAAAGTGTTTTTGGTCGATGATCTTCCCCATCACTTTCAAGTTTGGATATTGAAGGCGGATCTGGTGTTCGATCTGCTGAAGAAGCGCTCTTTTTTGGGAGCGATGCACATAGACATGATCAACCGCCACACATGTCTGCCCCGCGTTCAAAAACTTGCCAAAGACGATCTTTTTGGCCGCCAAGGCTAAATTGACTTCTTGGTCGACGATGCATGGCGACTTGCCTCCTAGCTCTAAAGTGATCGGCACTAAATGTTCGCTGGCTGCCTTCATGACCTCCTGTCCTACTTTGGGCGATCCTGTAAAAAAGATCGAATCTACATTTTGGTGAAAGAGCGCTTGGTTTTCTTGACGTCCGCCTTGCACGACTTCGACATGGGAAGCGGGAAAAACTTGATGCACGATTTCTTCGATCACGTGGCTTGTATGGGCTGAATAGTTGCTTGGCTTCAAGATCACGGTATTGCCGGCTGCTAAGGCTTCGATCATAGGCTGCATCGACAAAAGAAACGGATAATTCCATGGGGAAACGATCAAGACGCAGCCATAAGGGATCGAGATGATCTTCGAACGAGACGGAAAGAGAAACAAAGGCGTAGGCACTCTTTTGGGCTTGGCTAAACGATCCAAGTGCTTGAGCATAAAATCGATCGACTCATAGACGAGGCCGATCTCGCACATATAGGCTTCCATCTTCTCTTTTCCAAGGTCGAGCCATAGCGCTTCTTCTACTTGTTTTTGTTGACGCTGGATTTCTTTTTTCAGTTGTTTGAGTTTTTCTTTGCGAAAAGCAAGCGACAATGTTCGATGGGTATTGAACATCGCTTTTTGTTTTTCGACAAGCGATTTTATTTTTTGAGGTTCCATAAAACGATTATAGGCCGAAATCGAAAGAATTGCCATTTTGATTGCCTATCCGAATACGGTAAAATAGTTGTAATGGAGGAAAGTTATGAAGCTACAATTTGAACCTTTTTATCAAGAGTATTTAGATGTGCTCGCCGCCTATGATCTTGCGAGCGCCACCATGTATACTGACCAGTGGACTGTAGCGCCTAAAGGGGGCATTCCGAATTCGAGCGCTAAAATGGCCACTTTGAGCAAACTCGCTTTTAAAGTCGAGAACGATCCCGAAACAGTGGAAAAGATCAAAGCGTATTATCAAACGCTGCCAGAAGGATCTCTCGAACAAAAAGAAGTCAAGATGCGTCTCGACGAGCTCGCTTTATCGCAAAACGCTTCGATCGAAGAATTCGAGGCGCTCACGAAAGCTCGCAACGAAGCTGAATACCAATGGCATCAAGCCAAAGAAAACAGCGACTATGCGGCGTTCAAGCCTTATTTGAAAGATTTGATGGAAAAATCGATCGCTTATCAAAAGCATTCTCCTAAGTTCACGGGCAACAACATTTATGATGTGTTCCTCGACGCTTACGAGCCAGAAATGAATGAAGAAAAATACGATGCTTTCTTTCAAGTCATCAAAGAAGAGCTTCCGCCTTTGATTCAAAAGATCCAAAAAAGCGAAAAAAAGATCGATGATCAGGCGTTGCGTGAAGAATTCGCGATCGAACGGCAAGAAAAATTCATGAATACGATCATGGACTACTTACAAGTCGATCCAGACCGGGTCAGCTTAGGAACGACGGAGCATCCTTTCACGAACTTCCTTTCTCATAACGATATGCGGATCACGACGCATTATTATCCAAATCGTTTTTTGAGTGCCATCCTCTCGACTGTGCATGAATATGGTCATGCCTTATATGGTCTTCAGATGAATGAAGCTTTTGAAGGAACGATGCTCAATCATGGTGTCGGCTCGGCTGCCCACGAGTCGCAGTCACGCTTTTTAGAGAACCATATTGGGCGTTCCAAGGCGTTTTGGGAAGCGAATTATCCTGCGCTTGTCGAGCAGTTCCCGGAATTTGAAAACGTCTCGGTCGATGAATTGGTCGATATGATCAATCTCAGCAAGCCTGATCTCATTAGGACTGAAGCGGACGAGCTCACGTATCCGCTCCATATCTTGATTCGTTATGAACTTGAAAAAAAGATCGCGAATGGCGAAATGGATTATGATACGCTTCCTGAACTATGGGCTGATCTTTATGAAAAATATTTGGGCGTTCGTCCTAAAACGGATGCGGAAGGCGTCTTACAAGATGTGCATTGGTCCAATGGGTATTTAGGCTATTTTCCGACGTATGCTTTAGGCAGCGCTTACGCGGCCCAGATCTTTGCGGCGATGCAAAAACAAATCGATGTCGAACAAGTGCTCAAAGAAGGAAAGATGGAAGTGATCACGAATTGGCTCAAAGACAACGTGCACCATTATGCGGGTTCAAAAACGATGGCGGAGATCGTTGAACTCGTTTCAGGCGAGCCATTTGATCCGCACTATTATGTGAACTATTTAAAAGATAAATATTCAAAACTTTATCAAATTCAAGAAGATTAAACGAAGCGTTTTTAGACTCGAGAAGATTCTCTTTGGAGCATAGAGAATCTTCTTTTTTGTTTCTTTGGTTTAGTCGGATCCTGATAATCGTGAGAAATTTTAACCTAATCGTGAGATTTATCGTGAGAATTCTCACGATTCTTTTTTTGACTCTGACTTCCTTTAGCCAGATAACTAAAAAAGAGCCCAACGGGCTCTGCATCCGGCTCCCTCATCGATCTGGACATACAATGGGAATTCTTGGTGTACCAAAAAAGAGAAAGTCTGAATGCAACTGATATGATACCGAATTTTCTTCGATTTCTACGAAAAGTGGAAAAGATAGTCGCTGAATGTGCCTTTTTGGTCAAAAAAGGAGTTTTTTCAAACTCCTCATCTCTTTAAATTTAGGCTGCCTTTTTTTCAGCTTCGTCGAGCCAAGCCATCAATTGTGGTTCTGGCAAGTAACCGGACATTGCGGTAACACCTTTTCCATCTTTGAAGTAAATCAAAGTAGGAACGCTCATGACTTTGAAGGCGCTGGCGATATCTGGAAATTTATCAATATCGCATTTAACGATCTCTACTTTTCCTTCTACTTTTTTAGATACCGATTCAAGAACGGGTGTCAACATTTTACAAGGTCCGCACCATTCTGCGAAGAAATCGACAAGCACATTGCCTTTTCCAACATATTCTTTAAACTGATCTATACTTTCAACATATTTTACCATATACATATCCTCCATCTATGTCCATCTTAATCATTTCTAAAACAAAGCGCTATTCATACGCTCAATTCTCTAACTTCTCTTGATATGAAAAGAGAGGCGTGCAATACGCTCCATCAAAACAAGCGGTACATAAGCCAACGTGGCCAGCTGCTTCCTTGAGCTCCTCGACAGACATGAACTTCAAAGAGTCCGCTTCAATATAGTCTTTGATCTGCTCCTCGCTCATGCGCGCTCCGATCAGCTCCTCTTTCGTGCTCGTATCCACCCCATAAAAACAAGGGGAAGTGATGATCGGCGAAGCGATTCGCACATGCACTTCTTTGGCGCCCGCTTCTTTGAGCAGTCGAACGATCCTGCGCGAAGTCGTGCCCCGAACGATCGAATCATCGATCATGACGACGCGTTTGCCCTCGATCACATCTTTGATCGGAGAAAGTTTCATACGCACTCCCCGATCACGCAACGCTTGGGTCGGTTGAATAAAAGTTCGGGTCACGAACCGATTTTTAACAAGCCCTTGCTCCAATTCGATCCCCGCACATTCAGCATATCCGATCGCTGCCGAAAGCGAAGAATCTGGGACCCCGACGACAAGGTCGGCCTCGATCCAATCGTTCTTGGCCAACAACCGTCCTGTCTCTTTTCGAAAGGCGTGGACGTTGATCGATTCGATGTCGCTGTCTGGACGCGCAAAATAAATATATTCCATCGCGCACATATATTGGAACGAAGGAAGGGCGTATCGTTCCCTCGAAACGATTCCCTTATAAAAGCGGACGATCTCGCCAGGCAAGATCTCTGTATGCTCGTACAAGCCAAGAATATCGAGAGCGCACGTTTCCGAAGCGATCACATAGCCATCTTCCATTTTTGAAAAGGAAAGCGGACGAAGTCCTTTTTGGTCCCGGACCGCGATCAATTCATCTTCGCCCATCACGATCAAAGAAAACGCGCCCACAAGCTTGGCCGCTGTCTTCTTTACCCGCTCATAGAGGCTGCCTTTTTCTTTTTGAATATTGTGAAGGATGATCTCGCTATCGCTCGTGCCTTGAAAGATGCATCCTTCTTTTTCTAATTCGACGCGAAGCTCTTTCTCGTTGACGATCTGTCCATTGTGCACGACAGCGACTTGCTCTTTCAATCCGCGCGCGACGATCGGCTGGATATTGGCGTTTTCTTGCCCTCCGGCTGTCGAATACCGAACATGTCCGATCGCTGTTTCGCCCTTCAGCTTTTTAAGACTCTCCTTTGTAAAGAGATCGATCGTTAATCCTTTTCCTTTTTGGATCGAGATCTTTCCTTGATCCATCACGGCGATCCCGCTCGCTTCTTGACCACGATGCTGCAAAGTATGCAGTCCATAATACGTTATAAGGGAAGCTTGTGGCAGACGATAGGCGCCAAAGACGCCGCACTCTTCATGGATTTCATCAAACACGACTCACGTCCTCCTTCAATCAATGGCTTTATTATACCTCAAAGGACCTTTTTTGTGACCACATCTCGAAGGTCGATTTTATAAAACCCTAAAGAAGGATCGCTCAATATGTGATCGAACTCGATTTCTTCTTTTTGAAAGCCGCAATGCTCTAAGAGCGCGAAAAGCGCTTGTTCTTTTTCTTTGCCAGAAACTTCTTGGACGCGGCCGATCGCTCGCAACGACTCGAAACATGGAGTATAGTGCCGATCATCGATCCGATAGCCGCAAAGACGATCGATAAGGATGCTGACTTCCGGCTCGTGCTTGAACACTTCCATTTTACGACCTTCTTTTTTGCTGCAGAAAAAGAGCGTGATCTCTTCATTGCGATCGATGAATCCATAAGAAACGGGCTGGATAAAATATCCCGATTCATCTTGAAGTCCCATATGCAAGATCTGGCAACGTTCTAAGATCTTATGGATCTCGTCGCGCTTATTCGTAAACCTCTTTTTCATGATCCTTCTCTTCCTTTTTCTTTTCTTCGTTTTCAAAGTGGATCCGCGCGAGCTTGTAGATGCTTGCCATGATCGGAATGCCTAAAAACATACCAGGCACGCCCGCTAAGGAACCACCCACGACCACAGTGATCATGACATAAATGCCAGGAAGCCCAACTTGGCTGCCTACAACCCGTGGATAAATGATATTGCTTTCGAATTGCTGCAAAATACACAAATAGATCAAGAACACGACCGAAAGCCAAGGCGATACAGTGAAGACCATGAACATACCGATCGCCCCACCAATATAGGCACCAATCATCGGAATGATATTGATCACTCCGACCAGCGTGCCGATCATGAGCGGATACGGAAGCTTGAGAATAAACATGCCTAACGCGCACGTCGAACCTAAAATCAGCGCTTCTAAACATTGTCCGCAAATAAAGGACGAAAAAGAATCATAAATGATATAGAGGGCGCGAGTGATCTTTTGTTCTGTTTCCGGTTTGAGCCACAAATTACATGCGCGATGATATAAACGGACAAATCGTTGTTTATCGAGCAGCACATAGATTGCGAAAATGATGACGATGATCAAATTGACAATGCTTGTCACAACGGTTCCAACCATGCCTACAGCACTTCCGAGCATGTTCGATACCCCTGTTGTCGTGAAATGAACGAAATTCTTGACGACTTGTTCCCAGTCGATATGCATCGTTTCGATATAAGCGACGATTTGCGGATTGTCGGCAAACAGCTTTTTAAAGAACGTCTCTGTTTCTGAAAAATAGCCAGGAAGCACTTTGACCATAACTTCGCCTGCTTCGATCAAGGAAGGGACGACAAGCCAAACAAGAGCCGCCAACAACAAGATCACGATGACCAGCGACAAAAGCAAGGCGAGAGCCCGTTTGCTTTTGAGGATGAATTTCGAGTGCGACTTGGAAAGAAAATCCTCGATCGGGCGCATGATCAAATTGATCACGAACGCGAGCATCGCGCCAAAGACTAAACTTGAGATCGCTCCCCAAAATGTTTTTAAAAGAGCAAGAACTTGATCAAGCCGCAAAACGAGAATCACAAGAGCTGTAATGCTTAAAAGCAGCTTCCAATTTATTTTTTCAGAACGCATAGACGCACTTCCTTTCATTGAGTATTTTCATTATAACGAAGGCATTCCTAAATTGAGCTTGTAATGCTTTTAGAGAATCTATACAAAACAGAAGAGAACTGATTCAGATCTCCTCTGTTAAATGCTTTTTGATAATAAGTAACCTGTGCTTCTTCCAACACCTGTTTTCTCGACGATATTCTTTTCAATCAAGTGATTTAAGATTGTTCTAGTTTTGGTCCGGCTGAACGGTGAAATCTTCATGATTTGGGACATTGTGTGAATGCGCGTTGGACTCAGTTGTTCACAAATTATGCTTTCATCTTCACTTAATTCGATATGATCTTTGAATAAAGGAAGAGCAATCAAGATCGAGTGTTCACTGATTAGAAATGTCGGTTGAGTAATGCTATTTTCATACGCTTGTCGGATTCGATAAATACCGGTCCCGAAAATTTCTACTAACTTTAAACGGAAAAATATATTTCCAAGAATTCGATTTCTCAATACTGATCCATGTTTTCCTAAAAACTCCTCTTTCGTGATTTCGGAAGGAAGTCCTCCTGGTGAAAGTATTTCGATTCGATCTTCAAACATTGAAACTTGAATGTTTCTTTTTGAATCCCATACACGATGGATCAGGGCATTCGCAATGGCTTCGCGAAAAGCGACTTCAGGAACTAATTCTATTTTTTCCCGTTCGAATCCAGTAATGGTTTCATATTGATATTGTTCTTTATATATTTGTGCGACTTGATCATATTGAAGCAAAATCGATTGATTCACAAAAGAAACTCTTTTCCAAATGATATTTTCATCCTTTCCAAATACAGCCACATCGATTCCTGGAAAAGTATTGCGATCTGCTAATATTTCTGCCGCAAGATTGTACTTTTGATGTTTGTCATATAATTCCAGAGATTTTAATACATTTTCATTCATTTCTTGAATTCCTAACGTTTGTCGCAAATATTCCGCCAACGTTGAAAAAGTAAGATCTTCTTTTTGCGAGGGTAGTTCTTCAAACTCTAAATTCTTTCCTTCCAAGATCAATCTAGATAGCTCTAGATCATCTACTTCTATTGTGGCAGTGTCATTTCGTTTATACGCTTTTCCTTTATATCGATAAGGCGTATGTTCTCCCTTTTGAACATGTAGTTCAATTGTTGCATTTTCCAAGACTTCAAGCGAATATTCAGGTTGTGGATGAATATTATCATTGATTTGATTCTCAATATTCAAGCATAATTCTTCTGGATTCGAAATCGGAACGACCTTTCCTTGATCATTCATCCCAAAAACAATAATCCCTCCTTCATAATTCGAAAAGGCACTCACAGTTTTCAAGTATTGGGGTGTCATTTTTTCTTTCCATTCAAGATTCTTATTTTCTTTCATAATATTCTCCTAGGCCTATTATAAACTTTTTGAGCATGCGCGAAAAAGTTTTCGCGCAAATTTATGCGCAAATCGCGCGCAAAAAAAAAAGCCTTGACCTAAGCCAAGACTTCTTTCTCTATTTTTTTGATTTGCCTTCTACTGTTGTTGAATCCATTGTTTCTGGTTTTGGCGCTTTTAGCTCTTCTTTTTTGATCTTGACTTGAAGCTCGGCTAATACCGATTTCGCAAAATCTCTTCCGCCAACTCCAAAAGCGATCGCGAAAGCGACAGCCAAAGCGGCGACGATCAAGATGAACGTGCTATCCACTAATGTGCGAGCGATACCTAATTGGTTGAGGATCATGAATCCACCAATGACATAGATCAAATACTTGAACATCGAACCAACCGCTGGATGGCCATTCTTTTTGAATACATTCGAGACGATGCTGCCAATCAAAACGCAGATCGCAAAAATGATAAAAGCCGCCAACGCATAAGGCATGTAAGCGATGATCGAAGTTCCGATGCTTGTCAACACGCCAAGATGCAACGTCGCGAAACTTTCAACAATGAAGAAGATCACCAAAATAACTTCGACCGTTTTTCCTGTCACATTCGATAAAGAGAATGTTGGATTTTTCGTTCCTGTCAATTCAGCCAGTTTCGCGTCAAGTCCAGAGGACTCGATCAAACGCGTGATGATATTGCCAATAAATTTCGCTAAGATCCATCCGATCACGATAATGATCAAGGCTGCCAAAATACTTGGAATATAGTTGAATACAGTCGAAAGCATAGCGATCGCTGGATCCGAAATGGCGCGGATGTTCAATACCGATAAAGCGGAAATGATCACTGGGATCAAGATCAAAACGTAAACGATATACGCAAGCGTATTGGAAAGTTCTCCTTGCTCGTTGACTTGGATACCCGCGATCTTTTGAAGCCGATTGACTTCGAGCTTGTTCAAGATCGGCACGAGCAGTTCACGAACGAGCTTGGCAATATAGAATCCGATCCAAAGGATGATGATCGCAAACAAGATGTTTGGAACATAACCCCATACGGTATTCAGCAACGCTAAGATCGGCGCTGTCACTTGCGTCATGCCTAAGATCTCGAAGATGCCTGGCACGAACAATAAAAAGACGATCAATTGTACGAGTTTGCCGATGAGCTCAATTGTTTTCATGCCTGTATTTTCTTGGCCATTTTTATCTGTACGTTTTAAGTCAGCAAGCTTCGTATGTTTCAATAGCTTTTCGATGAGCGATTTCGCGATGGCTGCCACCACAAAAGCTAAGATCAGGACAAGGATCGCTTTGAGCGCCGTCCCGAATCCAGAATTAAAAAATTCATAAAATTTTTCTGTCATACTATAACCTCTGCTTCTTTGATTAGAAGCTTCTCTACCTTAAGGTAGTTTTACAGTATCATAGCTCTATTAAAAAATCTCATTGTATGCCTCACGCAAAAAAGAGCGATTCCCTTATGAAAAGGAGATCACTCTTTACGCATCAGAATAATCCCGTGATCTTTCCGTTCGCGTCAATATCCATATCTAAAGCGCTTGGATGTTTAGGAAGACCTGGCATCGTCAGCACTTTTCCTGTCAGCGCCACGATAAATCCAGCCCCTAAAGAAGGACGAAGCTCTCGGACCGTAATCGTAAAATCCGTCGGCCGACCCATCACTTTGCCATCATCGCTCAACGACATTTGCGTCTTGGCCATACAGATCGGCAAATCGTTCCAGCCTAGCTCATTGAAGCGTTCGATCTGCTCTTTCGCTTCTGGCGTGAATTCCACGCCTTTAGCGCCATACACTTTTCGAGCGATCGACTCGATCTTCGATTCGATCGAATCGTTCACATCATACAATGGCGCAAAATCGTTTTCCTGCTCGCAAAGCTGCACGACTTGATTCGCTAGATCGATCGCGCCTTCTCCACCTTTCGCCCACACTTGCGAAAGAGCCATCGGATGTCCATTGGCTTGGCACCATTCCTGCAGCGCTTTGACTTCTTCTGGCGTGTCGCTGACAAACTCGTTGATCGCCACGATATATGGAAGGCCAAATTGCTGGATCGTATCGATATGCTTCGCTAAGTTTTCGCAGCCTTTGAGCATCGCTTCCACATTTTCCTCTTTCAGATCTTCATAAACGACACCGCCATGTTGTTTGAGGGCACGGATCGTCGCCACGATCACCACCGCGTTAGGATGCAGATCGGCCAGCCGGCATTTGATATCCAAAAATTTTTCAGCCCCTAGATCCGCTCCAAATCCCGCTTCGGTCACTACATAATCGGCTAAGCGAAGCGCCGTCTTGGTCGCGATCACCGAATTGCATCCGTGCGCGATATTGGCAAACGGTCCGCCATGGATCAAGACCGGATTGTGTTCGAGCGTCTGAACGAGATTTGGCAAGATCGCATCTTTCATCACCATCGCCATCGCTCCTTCGATGCCTAGATCTTTGACAAAGACAGGTTTTTGATCATAGGTGTAGGCCACAAGGATCTTTCCAAAACGTTCTTTCAGATCCATCAAGTCGCTAGCCAAGCATAAAGAAGCCATGATCTCGCTAGCCACCGTGATATTGAAACCATCTTCTCGTTTGACGCCATTGACTTTCGCGCCAAGCCCGATGTCGATTTGACGGAGCTCGCGCTCGTTCATATCCAAGCAGCGCTTGAAGGTGATCGAGGCAGGATCGATATTCAAAGCGTTCCCTTGATAAATATGGTTGTCGAGGATCGCGCTCACTAAGTTGTTGCATGTCGTGATCGCGTGCATGTCTCCTGTAAAATGCAAGTTGATATCTTCCATTGGCACGACTTGAGCATAGCCGCCTCCTGCAGCGCCTCCCTTTAAGCCAAAGACAGGTCCTAAAGAAGGTTCGCGCAAAGCCATCATCGTCTTTTTGCCAATGCGGTTCAAGGCGTCTCCAAGCCCTACTGTGGTCGTCGATTTTCCTTCGCCCGCTTTTGTCGGATTGATCGCTGTGACCAGGATCAATTTCCCTTCTTTATTTTTTTCCAGCTCCTTGATCAAATCAAAAGCGAGCTTCGCCTTGTACTTTCCATAATGCTCGAGGGCATCATTAGGAATATCGACTTTTGCGGCGACAGTCTCGATCGGTTCAAGCACGCATTCTTGCGCGATCTCTAAATCAGTTTTAGCCATACTCACTCCATATCCTTTCTTCCAATATCGTTTCGATAAAACAAATGATCGCAGTGGATCTTCTCGATCTCGCTGTATGTTTTTTGATATGCTTCTTCCAAAGTGTCTGCCAAAGAAACGAGCATGAGGACGCGTCCTCCATCTGTAAGCAGGTCCCCGCTCTCTTCTTTCGTGCCCATATGATAAAGCAAGCCATCCACTTGATCATATCCTGTGATCTTGGCTCCTTTCGTGGAGGAGGCTGGATAGTTGGTGCTTGCGAGCACGACCCCATGCGCCACTTGATCATTCCACTTCAGCTCGATCTCTTTTTGTTCCATCACATCCAATATGGCTTGGATAAAATCCGATTCTAAGCGGGAAAGGATAACTTCCGCTTCTGGGTCGCCAAATCGAGCGTTGAATTCGATGACTTTGATCCCATCGTCGGTCAGCATGAGCCCGCCATACAAAAAGCCAGTGAATGGGACCCCTTCTTGCACCATCGCTTTTGCCATTGGCCGCATGACTTTCTCCATGGTCTCTTCAATGATTTCTGGAGTGATCTTCTTGACAGGTGAATAGGAACCCATGCCCCCAGTATTTGGCCCTGTATCGTTATCGCCCACTCGTTTATGGTCTTGGGCGACTTCAAGAGGAATGACCAGATCGCCGCTGACAAGAGCGATCAAAGAATATTCAAAGCCTTCCAAATAGTCTTCGATCACCACTTTGTTTTCAGGGATCGAAAAGGCGATCTGGAGCGCTTGGTCGGCTTCTTCGATCGTATTGGCGATCGTGACCCCTTTTCCGGCCTTCAGACCATTTTCCTTGATCACGATCGGCACGCCTTTTTGATGAACATAAGCGAGCGCTTGCTCATACGTATCGAACGTTTGATAGTCGGCTGTCGGGATCCCGTACTTTTTCATGATTGTCTTCGCGAAATCTTTGCTGGATTCCACTTGGGCGGCCGCCTGACTTGGCGCGAAGATCTTCAGTCCTTCTTTAAAGAAGGCATCTTGGATGCCTAAAGCTAAAGCGGATTCTGGTCCGACAATCGTAAGATCGATATCGTTTTCTTTCGCGAAAGCGACAAGCTCATCGATCTTGTCGTCTTGGATCGGCACACACTCGCCCAATTCACGCATTCCAGGATTTCCTGGAGCCATATATAATGTATCGCACAAAGAAGAGCGGCTAGCCGCCAACGCAAGAGCGTGCTCTCTTCCTCCCTTTCCTACAACGAGAATCTTCATCTTTCTATATCCTTTCTCAAATTTTTAAAAATTGTTCCACATCGAGCACGAAGATCGTCGCGCCTCCTACTTGCACTTCGATCGGAAAAGACATATAGCGTCCCATATCATAACCTGCCGAGCTTGGAATGAGTTCCGAACGTTTACGCGAGCTTTCCTTGATCAATTCGATCGCTTCCTGCACGTCCTCGTCTTCGCAGCCGATCATCAGTGTCGTGTTGCCTGCCCGTAAAAAGCCGCCTGTCGTGTTCAGCTTTGTGACTTGAAATTTCTTTTCGGTTAGGGCTCTAGATGCGGTGGAGCTGTCTTCATTGGATAAAATTGCTAAGATCAGTTTCATATCGAGCCTCCTTTCTATGTTTTCTTGATGATTTTTTACTTTTTTAAGTTTGGAATCTTCTCCCTTTCCAATTATAACAAAACCTTTTGTTTTTTTTCTTATTTTTTTATAGGAGCCAGTTCATTCTTTTTGTCGATTCGTTATATAATAAAAAGGAAGCGATAGAGAGGAAGCAAAAATGGCAAAAAGAAAAAGAAGAAGATTTCATTTAGGTCGTTTGCTCGCTGTTTTGCTCGTTCCGCTCGTCCTAATCGCAGCGATTTATTTTGTCTATTTGAAGCTCAATCCACTGCAGCTCAAAGCTCGAGATATCGTAGTGGAATACAAAGAAAAGTTTGATCCAAAAGACAACATCAAACGGGTATTTGGCGGATCGAAAGATGATGTAAAAATCGAGGGGACGATCGATACGAACGCAAAAGGCGAATACCCGATCACCTATACTTACGGCAACGAAAAGATCAACGCGATCGTGAATGTCAAAGACCAAAAACCGCCTGTACTGACTTTGCAGGAAGCCAAAGTCGATATGAAGGATAAAGGGGATCCTAAATTGATCATCAAAGAGGTCAAAGACGCCAGCGAAGTCACATTTGATTTTAAATACGATAAAAAAACATTTGATGAGCGTGGCAAGCACAAGATCGAAGTCACGGCAACCGATGAAGATGGAAACACGACCACAGAAACAGGAACTTTGATCCGGGAAGAGGATTCGAAAGCGCCAACTTTAGTCGATCCGGATCAAAAGATCACGATCAAGCAAGGTCAAGAGCTCGACCTTTCCGCGATCAAGGTCAAAGACGATTTCGATCCAGAACCGACTGTGACGATGGATGAAGAATTCGATTCAGAAGAAGCGGGAAAACAGACGATCACGATCAAAGTCTCCGATCGTTCCGGCAATGAAAAAGAATACGAACAGATCGTCAATGTGAAGGAAGATCCAGCCTATGGCAAAAAAGTCGTCTATTTGACTTTTGATGATGGTCCAAGCGAAAACACCGCCAAGATCTTAGATATTTTAGACAAATACAACGCGAAAGCGACTTTCTTCGTGACCGGCAACCACCCAGAATACAATAAATATATGAAACGGGCCGCCAAAGAAGGCCATACGATCGGCCTCCACACGTATACACATAACTATTCCCAACTGTACAGCAGCGAGGAAGCGTATTTCGATGACTTGCAGCAGATCTCGGATATGGTCGAAGATGTGACGGGCAAAAAATCAAAAGTGATCCGTTTTCCGGGAGGTTCGAGCAATATGATCTCGGCCAATTATGTCGATGGTCTCATGACTACGCTTACCCAGAAAGTCCAAGAACAAGGCTATCAATATTTCGATTGGAACGTCGATTCGACCGACGCGAGCGGCAACGGGGTCCCTGTTTCGTAGCTTGTCGAAAACGCCACCGCGAGCGATGATCAATACATCAACATTTTGATGCACGATACAGATGCCAAAGACACGACCGTCGAAGCGCTGCCGGAAATCATTAAATATTATAAAGACAAAGGCTATGTGTTCTTGGGGCTGGATACGGATTCGTACGCCCCTCATCACAATGTCGTCAACTAAAGAACGGAAACGCTCTTTTTTAGAAAGAGGAAAATGATGGAAATCGAACTAAAAAAATGGAGTTTCGAGGACGAAGAAGCTCTTATCAAACTATGCAACGCGATCGATCGAAGCTATTTATCCGATCGTCTTCCAAATCCCTATACGAAAAGCGCAGCCCAGTGGTGGCTCAATATGATTCAGGAAAACGAGAATAAAAACGAAAACGGCGTGTTTCGAAAGATCGTCGCTCAAGGCAAGATCGTTGGCACGATCTCGGTCGAAAAAAAAGATGATGTTAACCGGAAAGACGCGGAAATTGGATACTATGTGCTACCCGAAGAATACGGGAAAGGCATTATGAGCGAAGCCGTTAAGAAAATTTGCGAACTCGCTTTTCAAGAGCTCGACATCATTCGAATCACTGGATCGGTTTTCGAACCGAATATCGCCTCGAGAAGAGTGCTTGAAAAAAATGGTTTCTTGCTTGAAGGCGTTTTAAAAAGCGCGGTATTCAAAAACGATACGATCTATGATCTTTGCCTTTATGGAAAAGTTAAAGAAGATAAAAAAACTGGCTGAAATTTTTTTCAGCCAGTTTTTCATTCAATCGATCAGCTTCAAATATTTGAACGCGTTGTAGAGGCCATCCTCGTTCACATCGTCTGTGATATAATCAGCCGCTGCCTTGATGCCTTCTCCTCCATTGCCCATCGCCACATTGTAGTGACAAAGCTCGAACATCGAAAGATCGATATTCGCGTCCCCAAAAGAAATTGTATCGGCTTGATCGGCCTTCAAATGATCGAGAAGCACTTCGATCGCATGCTTTTTCGTGATCCCTGTCGGCCCTAGATCGCCAAAGAGCGCCTGCTCGCCTTTGCCACCCCAAGTATTGGCGACCAACTCAGGAAACGCCTCCTTGGAGTCAAGATGATCTTGATACGAAGAAAGAATAAAGCTGATCTTGTTCACATCTTCGCGGTAAAGATCTTCGTTTTCCAAGAAGATGAATCCATTCACGAAAGAGTTGGCGCTCGCCTTGGCGCTTGCTTCATCCGCTCCTTTCCCGGTCGCATATTTCTGCATCACGATCGGGCCTTGCTCTTTCATATATTCGTTGGCGTACATGCCTGAATTGGCTTCCAGATAGAAACCAAGCTTTCTCTCGTTGCACCAGTCAACGATCTTTTGAACCTCTTCTTTGCTCAATCCTTGATGCATCACGACCTGACCCGCATCTTCCACATAGGCGCCGTTCCCGCCGATCATTCCATCGAGTTCTGGCAAATCGCGCTGTTCGATCTCCGCCTTCGAGCATCCCGTGCAAATATAGACTTTATGCCCGTTTTTGCGCGCTTGATCCACCGCTTTTTTCGCGGAGGCGGGGGTTTTCGCTTCATAATCGATCAATGTGCCATCGACATCCAAAAATACGATCTTACTCATTCCTGTTCCTCCTTCTTTCTTTTTTTCATTATACCAAATCAAAATAAGCGAATATATGGAACGCTGTTACAAAAAAAAGACCCGTTCTCCGGGTCATTCGCAAAGCGTTTTGTAGTAAGAAAGAAGCGCCAATAAAAGCTGAATACTGTCGTTGACTTCTTCTTCATCCATTTCCACGATCTTCTCGTAGTTTTGCATCATGATCTCTTTTGGCAGATCGTATTTCACAACGATATACTCGATCCAACGTTCCTTGTCTTCGATTTGCTGAGAAGTGATGACGCCCTCCGAGACGATAACGCCTTTCACATCCTCAAAGTCTACAGGAACCGACCATTTCACTAGACCAGCGTGGCATGAATACATTTGGATCTCGTTTTTTCCTAACGCATTCGTATAATTCTCTATAGTGCAAGCTTCGCAGTGTTCGAGCGCTTTATTACTCATTTTAATGCACTTGCAAAAGAAGTTTTTCTCCTTCGCGCTATCCACATCGCCAATATCTTGAACAAAATATGAGCGAAGACCTGTTATTTGATGATAGAAATCCATTGCTTTTTGAATTGCTTCCAATGATCTCATAATCCTAAATCCCTCCGATTCGTATTCTTTTCTTTTATTTAACCACAGAATGAAAGCGTATTCAAGATATGGAAGGCGCAGACAAATATTTCCGCAACATCTGCATCACCAAAGCGATATCGATCGGCTTTGGAATATGGGCATTCATGCCCGCTTCTTTCGCGCGGGTCGCGTCTTCATTGAACGCGTCGGCCGTCATCGCCAAAATCAAGACATCCGCATCCGCCCTCTTGGAATGGCGGATCCTTTTCGCCGCCTCATAACCATCCATGTTCGGCATCCGGATATCCATCAAAATCGCGTCATAATAGCCGACCGAACTCGATTCGAAAAGATCGAGCGCCTCTTTTCCATCCTTCGCCCGCTCCAAAAGCAAACCTCGCTCCTCGAGAAGATCGTGCGCGATCTCATAATTGAGCTCGTTATCTTCCGCGATCAAGATCCGCTTTCCAGCAAGAGAACTATTCTCTTCCTTCTTTTCCACTTCCTTTTCTTCAAGCGTAAAGAACGGCTGTATCCCTTCATATAAAGAAGAAGGAAACAGAGGCTTTTGAATAAATCCATCAATACCCGCCTCTTTGGCTTGGCTTTGGATCTCCGAAAAATCATAAGCCGAAATCAAAATGATCGGGATCGGCTCGGCCACCTGTGCACGGATCCTTTTCGCCAATTCGATCCCATCGCAAGATGGCATCTTCCAGTCGAGAAGAACCACATCATAGTGCTTCTCCTTGAGCTTGTTCAGCGCCTTGTTCACATCGATATAGGATTCCAAAGAAATTCCCATCTGTTCGAGCGATTCCGACACCGTTTCGAGAAAGAGCGGATCATCATCGATCACCATGAGATTGAGCGGAGGCAAAGAAACAACCGTTCCTTGTGCGCTGGCCTTCTTCAGATCCAAAATGACATGGAACTGGCTGCCCGAGCCGATCTCACTTTCGATCAAGATCTGTCCGCCCATCGCGTCAATAATATGTTTCGTGATCGCCATTCCTAAACCACTGCCCTCTGTATGATCCACGACCTGGCTTCTTTCGCGCGTGAAAGAATCATAGATCTTGGCGATAAATTCTTTCGACATGCCAATACCCGTATCTTCCACGACCATATGAAGACGAATGAATTCAGGCTTGTCCTCTAAGGCCTCTTCTCGTAAGCTTACCGTGATCCGTCCGCCCTCTGGCGTAAATTTGATCGCGTTCGATAATAAATTCATCAAGATCTGGGACATCCGCACAGAATCGCCATATACGTTTTCATACTCCACGTTGCTCAAAAGCACATCAAAATCTTGATGCTTCGCGAGAACTTGGGGCTGAGCGATCGCCACAATGTCCCCCACAAGCTCTTTGAGCGATAAAACTTCATATTGCAGCGTCAATTTGCCGCTTTCGATCTTCGACATATCGAGCACATCGTTGATCAAGCTCAAAAGATGCTTACTCGACTGCATGATCTTCAAAAGACAATGCTTCACTCGATCTCTATCCTCTTCATGCGCCAATGCGATCGTCGTCATTCCCATGATCCCATTCATTGGCGTCCGGATATCGTGCGACATTTTTGACAAGAATTCGCTTTTGGCGTTGCTAGCCACGATAAGCTTGTCATTCAAGATCCGAAGCTGTTCGATCTGACGCTTCGAGAACCGATAATATTGATAAAATCCGATCAATAAAACGCCAAAGATCAAGACAGAACCAAGACCGATCCAAAAGATCGTCTTCATGTTCAGCGCATTGATCAAATCGTTGATCACGCCAAAAGGCATCGTCGTGATCAAATACGATTTTGTATACGGCAAAGGCGTCGCGTAGATCCGGACCCTTTCTCCATGCTCCGTCCACACATTCGAATACGTCTCGTTTTTCTCCATCGCTTGCTGTAGACCTTTGACATCTTCGGATTTCCAACGATCAAAATAAGACCCATTGAAACCGTCGTCCGAATCGCGGATCACATACGAGCCATCGTTCGCAATGATCAAGCTCGCCACCGGACTTTTCTCTTCCGGCTTAAATAGACGAGCCGCCAAGTCGGTAGCCGGAATCTCGCCCACTAAAGCTTTTCCACGATACGGGATCCCAAAAGCGATCACTCTCCCGTTTTGAGAGGTGCCTGTGCGAACGACGATCTCGCCATCTTGGATCCCCTTCAAAAAAGAAGCTTTACTGTTGAGCTCGCTTGGATCGCCATAGAGAAGATCTACATTTCCTTGACTATCGTAGATCGCCAAAGAACTCATCCCTTTTGTCTTGGCGCTCTCGATCATATCGGCTTGATCTTCATTCAAGCCGATCTCCGCGAGTTGGTCCAGCCTTGTCTCTACGATCGTCTCGAAATGCTGGACATTTTTATCGCTGATCCCTTCCATATAAATGTTTCCGATTTCAGTGATCGTCTTCACGCTATCGTGCTGCAAGACATAGATCAAGCCAGTCATGATGGCTACGCTCAACACGATAAAACCAATAAAATAAAGGAGCATCGGCTTTAATGAAAAATTCTTTTGTTCATTCATATTTTCTCGATCGCTTGGATCGCCCGCTCATATACGGGCACAGTTTCTTCAAAAACGAGCACGCCCTGCTCATCCCATTCATGCCTTAAGAGATCCGATAATTGATTGGCTTGCATATATAGATCGTGCATGCCTAAATTCTGGCATACCCCTTTCAGTGTGTGGGCCGCCAAAAACGCTTGTTCCCGATCTTTGTTTTGGATCGCTTCCTGCAATGAAGCAAAGCTAGGATCGTCGATAAATTTCTTTAAAAACTTCATGATCATCTTATCGCTTGGAAGTCGCTTTCGGACCTCCTCGTACGAACCTCCTAATTCCTTAAAACAATCTTTTAATGTATACATCCTACTCTCCTTTATAGATTTTTAGACAACCGCGGCCGCTCCGCTTCGCTTCATAAAGCATAAAATCCGCCACATTGAACAAATCGTCAAAATTCCGTTTGATATATTCTGTACTTGCCACACCCATACTGATCGAAATCGGAAACCCTTTATAAGAGCCACTGCTGATCGTATGGAAGATCCGGTCCATGATCGTCTCCAAATTCCCTGGATATTGAAGCATGATCAAAAACTCATCGCCGCCGATCCGCCCGGCAATATCGAGCTTGCGGATCGAGCCTTGGATCCGTTTGGCTAAATAAGCAAGCACCTCGTCTCCAAAGGCGTGTCCATATTCATCGTTGGCGTTTTTGAAAAAATCAAGATCAAGGATCGCAATCGCGTACTCCATCATTTCGTCCGCTTCCTCGAGCCGTTTTTTCACTTGGATCTGGGTATAATTCTTATTTAAAAGACCAGTCAATTCATCGATCGAAGCGCTTCGCTCCAACATCTCATGCGTCATCTTTTGAGAATGAATATCCAAAAGCAAGCCTAAATAGCCACGCACATCTTTTGGATCCTTTTCATGATAAAGCGGATGCAAAATGATCCGCCACCAATGTGGCTCTCCGCCATGCTCCGTCGAAAAATTAAAATCGATATCGTCCACTTTCCCTTTTGAACATTCGATCTCGTGCAGGATCCGATCTATATTTTCTTTTCCTAGCTTTTCAAGCAAAAGAGGATCGTGCTGCGGATCCAGGATCGAAGAAGGGATCTCGTATTTTTTCGCCATCGAAGGCGAGATCGTCAAAAACATCGGATCGAGCGAGATCTCAAAACGGATCTCCTGCGTCTTCTCTGAATAAAACGTAGACGAGATCTGATCGCGCTTCGAAATCAGATCAAGCGCTTCTGCCGCAAAATCATCCCGCAACGAAGGCGTCAAGATCGGATCGGTGCATAAATCAAGGATCTCGCGCCGATCGCTGATGACCTCCATCTTTGCCATCTGCACGATCTCTTTGAGCTCCTTTTGCACCGTCGGATCTTTGAGCACTTGCAGAAGCAGCGGATTGAAGCAGCCACATTCGCCATTCAAGATCATATCGATCGCTTTTTGCGGAGGGAACGCTTTCTTATAGACACGCTCCATCGTGAGCGCGTCATAAACGTCCGCGATCGCGACCACTTGCGCGCTGATCGGAATCTCGCTTCCCTTCAGACCATCCGGATACCCGCTTCCATCAAAGCGTTCATGGTGCCATCTGGCGATCTGCTTTGAAACGATCATAAGCGGTTCGTTGCGATAATTCGGCACTTTATTCAAAATGTCATATCCGTTTTTGGCGTGCTTCTTGATCTGCTCGAATTCTTCTGGATCGAGGCGAGAGGGTTTGTTTAAGATCTTGGAAGGCAATGTGATCTTTCCGACATCGTGCAAGGAAGAAGCGAGCGCGATCTGCTCGATCGTCTCATTGTCCAATTTGAGTTGCGGATCGATCTCGGTCAGCTTTTTTAAAAGGACTTTCGTGATCTGCCGCACATTCAAGACGTGCTGTCCGCTCTCCTCGTTTCTAAATTCGACAATATGCGACAAGATGTTGATGAGCATGTCGCTTTGCTTGCCTTGCTCCTTAACCTGCTTTCGGACAAGGTATTGGAGCCGTTTTTGTTTGGCGTGCGCCAAGATCGTATTTTCGACACGATGTCGAACGATCGAGACATTGAACGGGCGAACGATAAAATCAAAAATCCCATATCCATACGCTTGATCGATAAACTCGCCATCGCTCTCTGCCGTGATCATGATGATCGGGATCTGGCTTAGCCAACCTCTTTGTTTCATGATCTTCAAAAACTCAAAACCATTCATGTGCGGCATATAGTAATCCAGCAAGATCAAAGAAATCCCATGCGGATCTTTTTCCACGACTTGAAGGCCCTCGAGTCCATTGTCCGCTTTGATGATTTCATATTGCTCCTCCAAGATCTCGCTGAGCATCTCCTGATTGAAGGCCGAATCATCGACGATCAATATTTTTGGCTTTTGATCCATACTTATCGGACCTTTCTTTGAAAGGCGATCGGATCTTGGACAAAGCCGAGCGCCTTTTCCTTCGAGACGATTTTATTTCGCACCAGTTCTGCGATCGAATCGTCCATCGAGATCATTCCTTGTTCTTTGGAAGTATGGATCACGTTGTTGATCTGGAAGATCTTGCCTTCCCGGATCAAATTCGCGATCGCCGGAGTCACGATCATGATCTCGAAAGCAGGATGCAGCTTGCCATCTTCTCCAGGAATGAGCTGCTGCGAGACGACCGCTTTGAGCACCATCGAAAGCTGTACCCGGATCTGCGATTGCTGATTGGGCGGAAAGGCGTCGATGATGCGGTCGATCGTCTTGGCCGCCCCTAACGTATGCAAGCTCGACAAGAGCAGCTGTCCTGTCTCGGCGGCGCTGATCGCTGTTTGGATCGTTTCAAAATCACGCATTTCTCCAAGCAAGATCACATTGGGCGTTTGTCGAAGCGCGGCCCGTAGCGCCGCGGCATAATCCTTGGTATCGAGCGAGATCTCTCTTTGCGAGATCAAAGAACGTTTATGCGAATGGATGAATTCGATCGGATCTTCAAGAGTGATGATATGCCCGCCCTTGTTTTCGTTGATACGATCGATCAAGCACGCTAAAGTGGTCGACTTTCCGCTTCCCGCAGGCCCTGTGACCAGCACCATTCCATTTTTTGTGTTGGCCAGCTCTAAGATCGAAGGCAAGATTTCCATATGCTTTGGATCTGGCAAGCCAAAAGGGACGACCCGTACGACGCAGGCAAAAGAGCCTCTTTGTTTATAGGCATTGCATCGAAACCGTCCAAGAGAAGGAATGGCGAACGAAAAATCATCATCGCCGCTTTTTTTCAGCGTTTCTTTGTCGCGATCTGCTATTTTATAAATCTGATCGATCCACATCGAAGAATCGCTGGGCATGATTTTCTTTTCAAAGAGCGGTTTCAATTTCCCTTCGGATTTGACTTGGATCGTGGCGCCCGGAATGATGAAAAGATCCGAGCTTTTGTGAAGGATCGCTTCCTTCAAGATCTCTGAAATATCCATGCTTACTTCTCCTTTCCGTCCCATACTGGAATATGGGTGTCTTCAATCCAATCGGCTTTAGATTCGATCGTTTCCTTTTTGATTTGTACGCCTCCTGCCTCATTCACAAGCAAGACTTGAAGAACGCGGTTATCATCGATCGGGATCGTCACGCTCTCTTGAAAAGGCTCTTCCCCTCTCTCCATCCTCAAGCGTTTGATTTCTAGCTCGCTGATCGCTTCATGATACGCTTTAGAGGAGGCGATCGCTTGATCCACACGGGTATCTTGCATCTTGGCCGAATACAGCCCGAGCGTTCCAAAACAAATGAGCGCGAGCACTAAGGCGATCAGCACAAAAGACGCCGTTCCAATTCCTTTATTTCGCATCGCCATCTCCTTGTCCTTTGACCTTGCTTTCAAGATGGATCAATTCTTGATCTTGAAAAGACAATCTCAGATCGATCGTATGCAGGCCCTCTTCGTAAGAAGTCTTCTTTTCGAGAACATACTTTCCGTCTTCATCTTCTTCCATATAGGCGTCCATCCGGACCTGAAAATCTCGCCCTTCTTGTGGGTCGATCCGATACGCTTCGATCAGCTCCTCCATATAGATCTGGCCATAGCTTTTCGCTTGGGCCCTCTCATGGATCAAAAAGGTCTTGGCGTAGAGCTGGACGATCACCACCGAAGCGAGCGCAAAAAAGAAAAGAATGATGATCATTTCCATAAAGCTCGCGTTCCGATTTTTTTTCACGATCTCACTCCTTTCTTTGATGGACTAAGCGTTGTTCTTTCCCTTCTCGATTTCTTAAAATGATCTCGAACCGGCCATTTTCTTCTTCCACGATAAAACCAGGAAGCGATACGATCTTTTCTTGCGGTTTTTTTTCAAATGGCAGCTCGGAAAGAGCGCTCCATTCGTAGAGCGTTCCATCGATCTCGTAGATATACGTCGAATATCCATCGTATTGAAGGCAGAGCGCTCCATTTTCGATCTGAATATCCTCGTATCCGTTCCGCAATTTATTTTGAATATATAAATAGGCGGTCCGCAGGTTGTTGGACGCCTCGTCTTGCGAGGTGATCGTTCCATACACACGTGTACCTAGAAGGACAAGGATCAGCGAGAACAAGACAAACAAGCCATAAAGCGTAAAGATGAAAAAATCTTGCCAGCTTCTCTTCTTCATCTTCAATTTCCTCCTCACTCGATCACGATGATCCGCGGCCGCAAGTTTTCTGCGAGCACTTCGTAGCGAACGATATATCGCTCTGCATCATAATGGATCGACTCGTCGCTAAGCAGCTCCTGCAAGCTGGCCGGATAGCGGCCCTCTAAAGCGTATTGGTTGACGAGCGCTTCCTCCAAGCTTTCTTGAAGCAGCTTGGTCGATTCGCTGCTAGTCTTTGCGCTGATCAAGCCGATCGCGAAAATAGCGATCGCGATGATCGAGAAAAGCGCGAGCCCTAAACGAAATTTACGCATACCTCGCTCCTAGCCCATCGAAAGCATGAGCGAGATCAGCGGCAGCATCGTCGAAAGAAGGATGCCGCCAACGATCAGTGTCAGCAGCGCCACGATTGTTGGCTCGACGATCGAGACGATATGCTCGATCCCTTGATCGACTCGCTTTTCATACAAATCGGAAAGCTCCATAAAGACTTGGTCGACTTGGCCTGTTTCGTTGCCGACTTCGATCATTTTTTCTTGAAGGGGAGCGAAAAGATGGGAGGCTTCGATCGCTTGATCGAAATCATTGGTTTTCAAAAATGTCTCATAGCACGTTTTCGCTTGTTTTTGAGAGCTTGCTGTCGGCATAAAGCGCGGCAGAAGCTCGATCGTCTCCTCTAAGGAGTATCCGCTTCTTAGCGCCATCGACACGACTTGTGAAAAACGCTGAGCGGCTTGGGCTTCAAAGATATGGTGCAATGGCGGAATAAAGCGCGCCGCCTTGAGCAAGATCTCTTTACCTTGATGGCGTTTATATAAAATATAAAGGAGGATGGCCGCGATCCCGATCAATGCTGTCAAAACAAGGATGGCGTAGCCGATCCCGATCCCGATATTCAAGATCGGCGTTTCTTCTTGGGAAATCCCTAGGTTTTCATAGACGCGGATAAAGACTGGGATCACCTGGATGACCATCACGCCAATGACGATCGCCATCATGAATAAAAGAATGAGCGGATAGGTCAAAGCGGAGCGAAGCGTTTCTTTCAAGCGGGCTTCTTTTTTATAGTATTCGGAAAGAAGATGAAGGACGCTTTCTAAATTGCCTGTCAGTTCGGCGATCTTGATCATTTGCAGAAAATAAGCGGGGAAAGCGTTTGTTTCTTTGAACGCTTCATACATCGTTTTTCCTTGCTTGATGTAGGTGTTGATCGTTTCTAACAGGGCCCCGTATTCGCTTTGACGATACGAGGAAGCGAGAATATCGATCCCATCATAAAAGAGGATCCCCGATCGTAAGATCATCGAGCATTGGGAACATAAAATAGCGAGTTGTTCGGCGCTCATCGTGTATTTTGATTTTGTTGGCATGCTCAATACCTCCTGTCTTCTATATAGTCTTCGGTTTTGTTTTTATTGTTTTTGCCATAGGTCGGATCGTACCACGTCCATTCGCCATCGATCTCGACTTGATTCCAGGCATGATAGATCCCTTCGCTGGATAGATCCCCCATCACAAGGCGGGTCGGGATATTTTGGGCGCGCAGCATCGCGGCCATAAGGGCGGCATAGTCGAAGCAGATCCCTTTTTTTTCTTGAAGCACTTGTTCAAGATTGGGGATATAGCCCGCCTGGACATTGGCGGCCTTTTCGTTGTCGTAATCCATGTATTGGATGAGGTAGTTATAGATGGCGTCGATCTTTTCTTGATCGCCCTCGAGTCCATCGCACAGATCGTACGACAATAAAATGGCGGGATATTCGTGGGTATACCACACGAATTGATTGGGAAAGACAAAAACGCGGTCCTCCTGTTTTTGTTGAACAGATAGATCTTCCGAATAGATCTGGGCGTATTTGTTGTCTTGTATATTTTGATAAAACGTGATCGAATATTCACCATTTCCCATCTGCAGTGGGAAAACGCTGTATTCCATATTGGAAGGGAGAGTATAGGTGTATTGGTCGGTGCCAAGCTGGATGCGGCATTTCAGCTTCGCATCAAAAGGCTGGAGCGTCCGGACCATGACATAGCCATCGCTCGTGTTGGAGGCGTCGATCTCGATCTGGCCATTCGATAAGACGACTTCGTTCGAAGAAGAAGGCTCGTTGATCGTGATCTCGCCTTTGTAGATCGAACCCGGCTCGATTTCTTGAAATTTTGTAGACTGAGAGGAGCAAGCGCTAAAAAAAAGACAAAAAAGCGCGAGGATCCATCGATATACACGCCACATTTGCCTTTCCCCCCTTTCTTATTTTAGAAAATATAACATATTTCACCCTTTTTAGCAAACGTCCTATGCACCTGACTTGAAAATCCAAAATTTATGTGATTTTATGAATTTTTACAAAAAAAAAATAGAAGATGAACTCTTTCATCTTCTATTCACGAACTCTTCGAAAAGCCATTTGGCCAACTAAGGCGCCTTCGCCTGTCGCGGTCACGACTTGTCTGAGCTGCTTGTCGACAATATCCCCTGCCGCGTACAAGTTTTTCACGCTCGTTTCCATGTCGCGGTCGACCATCACGTAGCCATGCTCATTGGTTACACCTAGATCTTTGACGGCTTCGCTTAAAGGATCGGAACCGATATAAGGGAAGATCCCCGCGCATTCGATCGTTTTTTCTTCGCCTGTCTTCACGTTTTTGATCACGATGCCTTTGACGATCTCATCAAAGAGCACTTTTACTGGCACGTGCTCGCGGATGATCTCGATCTTGTCGTTGTGCTCTACATCGTATTGAAGCTTGGATTCAGCCCGGAATTGATCGCGCCGGATGACGATATAGATCTTATTGACGAACTGCGTCAAATAAATCGATTCCTCAAGCGCGGAGTTTCCGCCCCCGATCACGACGACATCTCTTCCTCGAAAGAAGGCGCCATCGCAAACCGCGCAATACGAAACTCCTTTCCCGATGCCTTCCTGTTCGCCAGGAATGTTCATCATCCGCTCTTTCGTTCCGGTCGCGAAAAGGACAACTTTGGCTTTGATCGTATTTCCATCTTTTAAATGGATCGTTTTGTCTTCATCGACCTTTTCGACTTCTCCAGCCACATAGTCGGCGCCAAAAGCGAGCGCTTGATCGAACATCGTCATCGCCAGCTCCGCGCCTCCCATTTCTTTGATGCCTGGATAATTTTCGATATGATACGTTTTTAACAACTTTCCGCCTGGCGCGCCCGCTTCGATGATGCATGTATCGAGTCCGGCACGAGAGGCGTACAAGGCCGCGCTCATGCCTGCAGGTCCAGCGCCCACGATCACAAATTCATATTCTTTTTTCATCGATCCTTCCTCCTTGATCGTTGATCTACGCTTCCTCTTCTTCGTCGCGGTTTTTCGCGATCTCCTTGAGGACGCGTTCTTCAAATTCTTTTGCTGAATCGGTACCTTGGATCAGCAATAAATAATTCATCACAGCCGTTTCAATGATGGTGGCCATTGGCCGTCCCGCGCTGACAGGGATCCGCATTTCTAAGATCTTGATTCCAAGGATCTCTTGATACGTTTTTTCTTCAATGCCTACCCGGTCATAATCGCTTGTGTTTCTAAACGATTCGAGCGTGATCATCAGATCGATATTGGTCTGTTTCGTGATCGAGGCGATCCCATACATTTTTTCGACATCGATGATTCCGACCCCTCTAAGTTCCATGAACCCTTCGATCATCGGCGTTGGCCGGCCGATCAGCTGATTATGGATCCGGAAGCAGTCGACCCGATCATCCGCGACAAGCTGATGGCCGCGCTGGATGAGCTCTAGAACGATTTCGGATTTTCCCATCCCGCTTTTTCCGCTGATCAATACCCCCACGCCATGGACCCGCACGAGTTCGCCATGAAGGATCATCGACTTGGCGAGTCTTTCATCAAGATAATTCGTTATGTTGACGATCACGTGCGACGTTTTTTCCTCCGAGCTGAAAACGGGAAAGTTTTTACGGTTCGCGATCTCTTTGAGCACTTCTGGACAAGCGTTGCCATTGGTGATCAAGATCGCTGGCGTTTTTGGCCCTGTCAAATATTCAAAGGCGCGTCGCTGCGAGATCTCGTCCATTTCGGAGTGGATATATCCGATCTCCTTGTCGCCAAGGACCACAAGACGTTTGACTTGGGTGCCTGGGAAATAGCCGGCGAGCTCCAAGCCCGGACGGTTCGTATCGACTTGGGTGAGCGGTCGCTGCAAAGCTTGGGCGTTTCCTGTGATGACGTTCCACATAAATTTTTCTACGATGTCTTTGACAACGACTTTGCTCATAATGTTCTACTCCTGTTCTAATAGTGGTTTTAAATATTGGCCTGTGTAGCTTTCTTTGACTTGAACGATTTCTTCTGGAGTGCCTGTGGCGACGACTTGTCCGCCATCGACTCCGCCTTCTGGACCAATATCAATGATATAGTCGGCGTTTTTGATCACATCGAGATTGTGTTCGATCACGACAACTGTATCTCCATTATCTACTAGGCGCTGTAAAACCTCAATGAGTTTTTTGACATCATTCGAATGAAGCCCGGTCGTCGGCTCATCGAGAACGAACAGCGTCTTGCCCGTGGCTTTTTTCTGCAGCTCGCTGGCGAGCTTGACGCGCTGGGCTTCGCCTCCCGATAAAGTGGTGGCGCTTTGTCCTAGCTTGATATAAGAGAGTCCGACATCTTTGAGTGTTTGAAGCTTGTGACGAATTTTTGAAATATTCGAGAAGAATTCAGTCGCTTCTTCCACTGTCATTTCTAACACGTCGGCGATCGTTTTGTCTTTGTATTTGACTTGAAGCGTTTCTTCGTTATAACGCTTTCCGTGGCATACATCGCAAGGCACATATACGTCAGGCAAGAAATGCATCGAGATCTTTTTGATCCCATCTCCTTGGCACGCTTCGCATCGCCCCCCTTTGACATTGAAAGAAAAGCGGCCTTTTTCATATCCTAGCAGCTTGGCTTCTTTCGTTTGGGCGAATAAGTCGCGGATATCGTCGAACACACCCGTATAGGTGGCTGGATTGGAGCGAGGGGTCCGCCCGATCGGATCTTGGGAAATCTCGACGAGCTTGTCGATCTGTTCCATGCCTTCGATCTTTTTGCAGGCGCCTGGCTTGATGCGCACACGGCCCAATGAATGCTGGATGCCGTGGGTGAGCACCTCGGTGACGAGCGATGATTTTCCAGAACCCGAAACGCCGGTCACGACAGTCAACGTGCCTAATGGAAAGTCGACGCTCACATTTTTGAGGTTGTTCTGCGTCGCCTTGAGGATACGCACCTTTTGGCCATTGCCTTTCCGGCGACTCGTTGGCACTTCGATCTTTTTGCGGCCGGATAAATAGTCCCCCGTGATCGAATTCGGATTGGCCATGACTTCTTCTGGGGTCCCGGCGGCCACGATTTCTCCACCATGCACCCCGGCGCCAGGTCCGACATCGACGATATAGTCGCTCGCGCGCATCGTGTCTTCATCGTGTTCGACGACGATGAGCGTATTGCCTAGATCGCGCATATCTTTGAGCGTATGGATGAGTTTGTCGTTATCCCGCTGATGGAGTCCGATGCTTGGCTCGTCCAAGACATACATGACGCCTGTCAGCTTGGAGCCGATCTGGGTCGCTAGACGGATCCGCTGAAGCTCGCCGCCAGAAAGGGTGCCAGAGAGCCGGTCCAAGCTCAAGTATGTCAAGCCGACATTGGATAAAAATTCAAGCCGCGACTTGATTTCTTTGATGATGAGCGCGGAAATCTTTTGCTGAGAAGGATCGAGCTGCAGATCGTTCATGAATCGAAGGGCGTCCTTGACTGACATTTGGGTCCATTCATAAATATTCTTTCCGCCCACTTTGACGGCGAGCACTTTGGGATTCAAGCGAGCGCCATGGCACGTCTGACATTCTGTCTCGCCAATGAAGGAGCCATACCATTCGCGGTTCCAGCTCGAATTGGTTTCAAGAAAGCGGCGTTCGATCATTGGCACGACGCCTTCGATATAATCGTATTTTTCGGAATTGGTTCCCGATCTTGAATAGAGCGTATAGCGGATCTTTTCGTGGGAGCCATATAAAATATAGTTGAGCTTCTTTTTCGGGATCTTATTGATCGGCGTATCGACAGAAATATCGTAATGGTTGAGAAGCGCTTTCATGCGCTGCCATTCGAGGTTTTCTGTATTAACGATATTTTTATAATAGTGGATCCCTCCTTGGGCGATCGAAAGGCTTCGGTCAGGGATCAAGAGGTCGAGATCGACTTTTTGTTCGATACCAAGACCTTTGCATGTCGGACAAGCGCCTAATGGCGCGTTGAAGGAAAACAGCTTTGGTTCGAGTTTTGGAACGGTGAAGCCACAGATCTTGCAGGCGTAATTGCTCGACAGCAAGATCTCTTCATCACCCGCTAAGACACTCACCATCCCTTCGCCAAGATTGGCGGCGGTTTCTAAAGAATCATAGAAGCGGGAGCGGTTGTCGCTTTTGACGATCCGGTCGATGACGATATCGATATCGTGCTTCTTGTTTTTTTCTAATGGCTCCATTTCCTCGATCATGACGATTTGCCCATCGATCCTAGCGCGGATATAGCCTTCCTTGATCATTTTATCGAGCACATCTTTGAAGGTTCCTTTTTTGCCCCGCACAAGAGGAGCCATGATCGTGCAGCGCGTCCGGTCAGGAAGGATCATCATTTGATCGACCATTTCGCTGATCGTGCTGCCACTGATCGGTTCTCCATGCTCTGGACAATAAGGCACGCCGATCCGAGCGTAAAGCAAGCGCAAATAGTCGTAGATCTCGGTCACGGTCCCGACTGTGGAGCGCGGGTTGTTGGAAGTCGTTTTTTGATCGATGGCGATCGCAGGAGAAAGTCCATCGATCTGATCGACGTCTGGCTTTTCGCTGTTGCCTAAAAATTGACGGGCATACGCGGAAAGCGATTCCATATAGCGTCTTTGTCCTTCGGCATAGATCGTGTCGAAGGCGAGGGACGTTTTTCCTGATCCCGAAACGCCCGTCATGATAACAAGCTGGTCGCGCGGGATCTTTAAATCGATATTTTTTAAATTATTTTCACGAGCCCCTTTAATCGTTATATATTGATCCATTTCAAGTCCTCCTTTATCCATATTTTCTGTATTCTCGTTATGATTATACAGATTTTTTCTTAGTTTGTCTCTTTCTTATTATACTTGTTTTTCACTTTTTTGACGCATGAAAAAAGCGTGGACCAAATTGGAGCCACGCTTTTCAATTAAAGGTTATCCTTTCTCTTTTTCCAAAGGAGGCCAATGCCCAACAAGCTCAAAATAAGCAGGCTTGTCCATGCAAGATGGTTGGTTTGAGCGGCCGTATTGGCGCTTGTTGGTTTGGTTGGCGTGCCGTTTTTCGAAGAGGATGGAGTTCCAGGCTCTACGGAAACGGTGACTTCATTGGAAGGAACGTTCTTATCTTGATAGAGCAGAACGCCCGTGTTGATCCAAGCGCTGTTTTGAGTCACGACTGGGATCTTCACTTTAAAAGATACATCGACGCTTTCGCCAGGAGCGAGGTGATCGATCTTCCATCTCACGATACCGTTTTCGATCGTTCCATCATGATCGATCGAGTTAGGAACAAAGCGAAGTCCTTGCGGAATCGCGTCTTTGACTTGCAGATCACGCACTTCTTCTTTTCCTCGATTCTGGATGCGGAGGATGTAGGTGATCGTATCGTCGATATGCGCTTTGATCCGGATCTTGGATGGTGTTCCATCGTTGTGGGCTTGCAGCTTTTCGATCGTGATATTTGGTTCTTCTTTTGGCGTTTCGATCTCGACTTCATTGGATGGAGTCGGCTCGTCTGGACGGGTCGATTCGCTCGCCTGCGCGATATTTTTCCAAAGTCCATCTTGAGCTGGGACTTCGATCGCGAAAGAGACGGTTCTTTCTGTTCCTGTCTTCATCGTGCCTAAATGCCATGTGATCGTGCCGTTTTCCACCACGCCATCGTCGGATACGCTGCCTTCGACAAGGATCAATCCGCTCGGTATCGTATCAGAGACGACCACATCGTTGGCATCGGCCTGTCCTGCGCTTGTGACTTTGATAAAGTAGGTGACGATATCTTTTTCATCGACGCTCAGCTTGTCTTTCGTTCGATTGCCTTCATTGCGTTTTTGCGATTTTTCGATCTTAAGGCTTGGAGCGAACGTTTCGACTTCGACTGGTGGCGTCTTCTTTGGTTCTGGTTCTTCGTCATCGTAAGCGGAGGCGACATTGGTCCATCGCGTATATTCTTTGACGGCTGGCACTTTGACTTGGAACGACACCGTTTTCTTTTCCTTAACGTTCAGGTTGGCGATCTTCCATGTGATCATACCCTCTTTTTCTTGGCCTTGATCGCTGATCGAGTCTTGAACAAGGCTCAAACCGTCTGGAACGATATCTTCGATGACGACATTGTGGACGGCCAGGTTTCCTTTGTTTTCGACGTCGATTTCATACGTGATCGTGTCCCCGGCTTTGGCTTGAAGCCTGCTTTGGGTGAAGGAGCCTCCATTTTTCGCTTGGCGTTTGAGGATTTCTAGATTTGGCGTATTGATCTCGATTTCGACTGGCGGCGTTTTGAATGGTTCTGGTTCGTCAGGATGACTGAGGCTTGCGATATTTTCCCAGCGAGTCGCTTCTTTGATGTCTGGAACTTTGACTTTGAACCACACTTCTTTTTCTTCGTTTGGTTCCAATGTACCGATGTTCCAAATGATCTCTCCTGTTTCAGAGCGTTCATATGGATACGTTGGATCGATTTCCACAAGCTGCAGATCGCCATTTTCATGGGTCGGGATCGAGTCTTTGATCTGCACGTCATGGGCTGGCAGCGCGCTTTTATTGGTCGCTTTCAAATAGTAGGTGACAATATCTTGCGCTTTTCCATGAAGCAATTCTTTGTGCCGGTCTCCCTCGTTGAGTTTATGTTCTTTTTCAAGAACGACTTTTGGCGCGTCGGTCTCGACTTCGACTTTATTGGATGGGATATCGACTGGATCGCCTGTCTCTGGATTGTTTGGATTGTTGTCGTAATGCGTTTGGGCGCCATTCTCCCATAGTGTGTATTCCATCACGCTTGGAAGCTTCACCGTGAAGGTCACGGTTTTGGATTGTCCGATCTTGAGATCGCCGATTTTCCATGTGATCGTTTGCGTTTGCTTGTCGTACGATCCGTTGTCGCTTGCTTCTTGATAGTTCAAGAAGAGCGTGTGGGTTTTCTTATCGCTTGGTAGCGTGTCTTCAATGACGACATTTTTGGCGATCGCTTTGCCGGTGTTCGTAACCGTTAAACGATAGGTGAGCGTTTCGCCTATTTTCCCTGTGCGTCTTTGGGTCGTGAAGTCTGGATCACTTTCGAGCTTTTGGTCTTTGAAGATCGTTAGTGCTGGCACATCGGTGGCGACTTCGACTTCATTGGAGTCTTTTGGCTCTTCCTCTTCATAGACGAGAGTGGCGATATTTTTCCAAGTCGTTTTTTGATCGACTTTTGGCACTTCGACGCTGAACGAGACTTGTTTGGTTTCTTCTGCTTCGATCGCGCCTAGATTCCAAAGGATCTGTTTTGTTTCTGGATCATAGATGCCTTGGTCGCTGATCGTATCTTGTTTCAATTCCAGTCCATTTGGCACGACATCTTTTACAAACACGTTTTCGATGGTATGCAGGCTTGGATTGTGGATCTTGAGCGTGTAGGTGACTAGATCGCCAGATTCAACAGCTTGGAATTGTTTTGTCATTTCTTGGTTGTTGATGGCTTGGAATTTTTCGATGTTCAATTCTTTGACGATCGTTTCGATATGGACCGTATTCGATTGTTTTGGCTCTTCGCCTTCGGCTTGCACGCTTCCTGTATTTGGCCAACGGGTGTCTTGTTCGACGATCGGCACTTGGATCTGGAACGATACGATTTTCGTTCCGCCTTTGGCTGGTAGTGTTCCAACATTCCAGCGCAGCGTGCGCGTCGCTTCGTCATACTTTCCTTCGTTGAAGGCTTTGACAAAGAGAAGGCCCTCTTCGATCGTATCGTTCACGATCACGTTTTTGGCTTCTTCTTCTCCTGTGTTGGTCACGACAAGATCGTAGGTGACTAGATCGCCAGGTCGTACTTGGAGCGGGTCGATACCATCATAGCGGATGTCTTGGCCGACAGATTCATATTTATGAATGCTCACATTTGGCTTGGCTGGTTCGGTTTCGACCGTCACTTTGTTAGATGGTTCTGGATCGATTTCGTCGGATCTTACATAGGCGATGTTGGTCCACGTGTTGGATTGGTCGACTTTTGGCACTTGGACTTGGAATGTGAGCGTACGGCTCGTTTGGGCGGCTAGATCGCCAATATTCCATGTGATATTGCCTTCCTCATCGAGTGTGGCATCGACGAGCGACTGTTCTAAAAGGATCAGTCCATCTGGCACGTGGTCGGAAACGATCACGTTTTTAGCGATCGCATATCCTGTGTTTTTGATCGTGAGCTTATAGGTCACGATATCGTTTGTTTCCACAGTTTCTTGATCACGTGTGAAGTTTTTGAAGTTGATCGATTGTTCTTTTTCGATCGAAAGTTGTGGTTTCTGGTCGATATTTTTATACGTGTTGGTGAATACGATCGTGTCGTTGGCTAATGGCTGATCGTTCATATCGGTGTACTGGATCGAGTCGACGTGCAGCGTGCCCGAGCGCTGCGTGACGTTCACGATCGCTTTATAGTGGGTGGTTTCGTAGCTCATGCCCGAAATTTGGTTGTTGATTTCTTGGATCTCATAGACGTAGCGTCCTGGCTTCGTGTAGGTGATCGCATCGAATTCGAAGCGTCCAAAGGCGTTATTTGTTGTTGTCGTTCTTTCTGGCAGCGGCGTGTCTTGGGCTGGCATCGTTTCGATTTCTTTCAGGCGTGTTGGCAGCTTGAGTTTTTTCTGCGCTTCATTTGGCGTGCTTCCGTTTCCCGTTTCTTCGATTGGCAAAGACGAACGATAGATGTGGAAGCTTTCGTCGAGTGGTTCTTCTTCGAATTCTTCTTGTTCGCTTGGCTCGTTTTGGATCGTTTGTTCCGTGTTTTCGAGCGATCTTTGACTTTCTGTTTCGGTTCCGATCGCCGAGATCTTGAACTGGAATTCTTGGCCTTTCATTTCGAAGAAGTCGCTGGCTGGATCCATGGTTTTGAATCCATGGATCTTCGCGTTGTCGGTGCTTGGCTTCAAGTTTCTGAATGTGACTTGGGCGTCGATGCCATTCAAGATCGTTCCTTTGGCGCTACCGATCGTGTCGATGTGTAGATATTTATCGATCCAGCGATCTTTCGTGCGTTCCTCGATCGTATATGTGGCTTGTTGCCCTAGGCCATACACGATGAGGGTTTCCTCGTGTTTGAGCGAGAATTCCACTTTTCCATTGGCGTCGAGTTGGATCGTTTCCTCTTCGATCATATTGGAGGTGAGGCGCTTGGTTTCTAGTGTTTGATTGGCGAACACGGTTCCTAGATCGAGTTCGAATGGGAATTCAAAGTTGATGTCGGTTTCATCGAGTGTTTGGCCAGTGCCTGGGATCAATTGTTTGCTGATTCTTAAGCCGGCGTCGTTTGTAAAGACATGGTCTTGTTCTCGATTTTTTTCTTCGACGCGCAAAGTTCCATTTTCATCTTTGACTTCGAGCATGTATTCGATCGGATCGAGCGCGTATTGGATCGTCTCATCTTTTCCTTCGACTTCTTGGATCGTCACGGAGTAGAGGCCTGGCTGTTCGAATTCGATGAGGGCAAAATTGATCGTTCCATCGGCGTTGTTTTTGGCTTGGCGATCGAAGGCGATCGTTGGATCGTCCACTTTTTCGACGTGCATCTTGAATTGGTAGGCGTCTTCTTGTAGCGAAGCGCCTAGAAGTTGTTTAAAGAGCGTTGGTCTCCAAGTTCCGCTTGGCTGGTACGTGTTGGTGAACTGGATTGAGTCGACAATATTGTCTTCCGCTTTATTTTGTTTATAGATGGTCGGTGTGGCTTTCAAGTTCCCGTTTTCGTACGTGACTTGGATCGAGATCACATATTCTTCACTTGAATATTTGATGTGTTCGATCGAGCCTCGATGTTCTTTGACTACGTACTCGAACGTCTTTCCTGCGTGGCTTTGGTCAAAGATGATTGGGTCGAATGTCGTATTGACGATATGGGCGCCATTTCCTTGCACGCTCACTTGTTCATGTTCTGGCATTGGCGCCTCTGGCGTGATCGCTTCGAGTGTGAATACGAATTGATCAGTGGCTTCCATTGGGCGTCCGATCATGTTTTTGGTGACTGGGATCGCATAGCTTTCTTCTGGTTTGTAAGTATTGGTGAAGCTGATCGTTTCAACGTTTGTTGTCGGATTGGAATACGTTGGTTCCACGACAAGGGTTCCATTTCCTTGACTGACTTTGACTTGAACGGTGTATGTGGCAGGATCGTAGTTCATGCCAGATAGGCCGGTCGAAAGCTCTTTGATCGTATACGTATAGTCTCCTATTTTGGTGTAGGTGATCGGCGCGAATGTCGCTTTTGCTTCATTTCCACTTGTTGGCAAGATGGAAAGGATCGGATTGGTTGGCATTGGCGCGCCCTTTTCTCCTGTAATCTCAAATAAGAATCGATCGCCTTGGGTGAACGTTCTTCCTTCTAGTTTTTTCGTGACAGGAATTCGCAAGGTTCCTTTTGGCTGATACGTGTTGGTGAAGGCGACTGGAGCGTCTTCGTTCACAACGGTTTCGTTTTCTTTCACGTCGAATGTGATCGTGGATCCTTTAAGTTTTGGCGTGATGGTGATCGTATGGATCTGTGGATCATAGTTCATACCGTCTTCCGTTCCAGCGATCTCGTCGATCAAGAAGGTGTAAGACTGTCCTGTATCGGCTTTGGTAAATGGGCCAAGTTCGAATTGCGCGTTTGGTAGAGCGAGTTTTCCGTCGACGACTTGGGCTTTGATCGAGATCTCGTCCTTGTCTGGAAGGAATCGTCTAGATTGCGCGTTTCCTCGAATACGGAATGTAAAGTTGTCCGATGCCAAAACTTCACGGCCTGTGATCGTCTTTTGGATCGGGATGGTCGTAGTGGCTGGAAGGACCGCGGTGTTTGTAAAGATGACTGATGGTGTTCCTTCTTCGATCTTGCTTGTGATCGTTCCATTTTTGTTTTCCGCTTGGATTTTCACCGTATAAGATGTCGAATCATAGATCATGTCTGGATCGTTTCCAGCTTGTTCCGTAATGGTGTAGGTGTAATCTCTTACTTCTCCGACTGGGACTTGCGTGTCGTCGAGCGGGATCACGAATTTTCCCGTTTCTTGCGCCATTTCCAAGATCTTGTTTTCAGAAAGCGGCTGTCCTTCTTCCCCTTGGATCTCGAAGCGGTAGATGTCCGTTCCAAATTCTTTGTTTACGAGCTTCTTTTCGACTGGGATCTCGATCTTGCCGATCGCATGATAGGTGTTGGTGATCGTTAATGGCTGCGAAGATGAGATTGGAACGAGTTTTTCTGTTCCGTTTTCTATTTGCACTTCTTGCAGGTCGACTTGGAGTTTTCCATCCGCATTTAAGTGAACGGAAGCGCGTACTTTTCGTTCGCTTGTATCGTAGTCGACTCGTTCTAGATCTCCTTTTTCTTCTTGGATCACGAAGTCATAAGAGTTTCCGACTTCGGCGAGTGTAAATTCTCCAATGTTGAAGGCGCCTTTCGTGTCTTTTGTTAGATCGATCGTTTGTTTCGATGGCGATTTGATCTTGGATTGAGATCTTTCATCGCCTCGAATGTGGAATGTAAAGAGGTCTTCTGCTTGAGCTGTTCTTCCATTCAATGTTTTTTGGATCGGGATCGACGCGTTGATTGGATCCACTTTGGTGTTGATGATTTCGATCGGATTCGTGTCGACCATTTCCGTTACGATTTCATCTTTTTTCGTCGTTTCATTGGTTTTGACTTGCGCGCGGACTTTCACTGTATACAGTTGAGTATCATACTGCATATTTGGATCGGTTCCCGCTTTTTCCTGAATCGTATAGACAAAATCTTTTGATTCATCTTTAGGCACATCCGCTTCGGTCAAAGGAATCACGAACGATTCGGTTGCTGTGCCTGTGCCTTCTTTTCCTAAGATCGTCAAGACCGGATTGGCTGGCATTGGCGCGTTGCCCTCTCCTTTTAGAACGAATTCATATTCTGTTTTTCCATCGAATGTGGTGTTCTGCAATGTCTTGCTGACTGGAATTTCAATTTGTCCAATCGATTGGAAGGTGTTTGTAAAGAGGACTGGATCGTTATTCGAGAGAGGTTGTTTATTTTCTCCATCCATCGTGTAGACTTCGGCTTTCAGCTGTTTTCCGGAATCGCTTTCCATCAATGAAATGTCCATGTGTACTTCGGCTTTATGGGTATCGTACAACAACTGCTCGATAGATCCGGCTGCCTCGCTGATCGTAAAGACATAATTTCCTACGTCTGTGCGGTCAAGATTTTTAAACTCAAAGTTAGCTTGATCCGTTCCTGTTTTGGATTGAATCGAGATAATATCTCTTGCGACAAGTTCTTTTACTGGTTTTGGATTTCCTTCTTTATCTTCGATTTTAAAGAAGAATTCATCACCGGCTTGTGGCTGTCTTCCCACTAAATTCTTCTGGATAGGAAGCGACACATCGATTGGCTGGATGTAATCGTTAATAAACTCGGTTGCGGCTTCCTTACCACTTTCATCGGTCATCGTGGAAGTGGCTACAAGTTTTCCACTCTCCGCATCTTGGCTCACATGAACTATCACCGTGTATTTGGCTTTAGAGTATTCGACATTTTCTTCGTTGCCTGCTTCTTCCGTGATCGTGTAGGTATTGTCTTTATTGATATGTGTCGAATCAAATTCGATTGGCGCGAAATGTCCCGCCAAAGTGCTGGTGGCGATTGGCGTCGCGGTTCCGCTTTCACTCACGTTTTGAAGCGTGATCGTATCCTTTTCTGGCATTGGCGCGCCCTCTTGTCCGGCAAGTTTAAACCGATACGTTTCTTTGCCGTTAAATTCTCGTCCTGTCATCTTTTTGGTGACTGGAATTTGAACGAGCGCGATTTGTTTTGCGGTATTGACAAAGTCGACCGTCACCTTTTTATTGTCGGCTGTGCTGGCAACGATCGTGCCGGAAGCCGATTTCAAAGCGGTATCTCCATTAATGCTTTCGACATCAAAATGAAGGTCGCCGGCTTCCGTAATGAGCGTTTCCTCTCTGACTTCATATTTGGTGTCTGCCGGAATGTTGTATAGTGTCAGTTCATCGTTCTTTTTCAAATCGAAAGTGTACGTTCCGTCTTTTCCGATTTCTTTTTCTCCTGTTTCTTGTTTTCTAGGTTCAGCTGACGGATTTTCCGATTTTGTTCCTCGTTTTAAAATGTATGGAACTTTTGTCAAGGTCCTGCCTTCTGGCGGGGTGAGCGTGACATGGAATCGGAACGCTTCATCAGTGGTGGCTGAATTTGTCGCGAGCGCTTTGGTCAGCACAAGAATTCCCGGATCTTCCGCGTTAATAAATTTAACGTAATTTTCTCCTTTAATTAAATTGGCGAATTGTTTTCCTTCTTGGTACTCGCCTTGTTTCAGTCCTTCATCGATCGTTCCGCTCAGGAAGGTCGTTGAAATATCATTCGTACTTGTTAAATCGGTTTTGTTTCCGCTATGATCGATCTTCTTGATTTCTTGGATATCGTATTTATAACCGCCGTTTTTCGTACCTGTTTCGCCTGGACCCAATCGTGGCAATCCGGTAATCAACGCTTTTTGAGCGTCCTTCAATTTGAATGTTTCTCCGTTGGCGATGTATTTTGGTAAAGAAGAATCGTTAATGAGAGTGTCTTCTGTCGTTCCATCGGCTTTTTTCGTGACATTATAAAACTCGATGGCGTATTTGTTGTTTAAGGATCCACCATTTGGATCTTCTAAATTCAGTCGGAATTCATACCGATCATCGGTTGGCGCGACGGATCCTGCCGCTTCGGAACGTTTTATTTCTTTTTCAACCATGATCTGGCCGTTCATCGCGGTTTCTTCCATATCCAGTTCCTGGAACGGAACGGAAAAACGCATATAGCACGATGAACCAGACGCTCCACGCTCTAAATAGTAGACCGCCAGTTGATAATGATCGGCATTTTCTTCCGTCGTATTCGCGGCAGCCACCGCCACTTGTTCTTGAGAATTTTTTCCTTGTTCATTTTTATGTTCTGAAACCTTATAGGCATAGACCGTTTCATCTTCGCCATTGACATCTTTGCGCTGTTCCACAAACGTTTTGTTTTCGCCGTCAATAAAATCCCATAAGTTGACAAAGGTTCCCATGGATGTGTGGACGCCACCTAAATCCGCGATCTTCGTGGATTTCGCAATCTTGGTATAATTCCCCTTCTCGTCTTTTTCCATCTTGTTAAGGAAGACAAACATGTCGTCGTCTCCATAGAAGAAATAACGCAGTGGCGCGCAGTATCCCTCTTGAAGCACGAATGGAATGGTGGTCGTCATTCCAAAATAAGCGTTGTGGTCGTGCCCGCAATCGCTTGTTGGAAGTTTTTGATTATTTGGTTCGCTTTGACCAGGATCCACCGCTAAACGGTAATTTGTCTTACTTCCCTCTCCAAATTTGATATCGTGTCCAACCGTTCCCCAGGAAGAAGCGAGATCCATCGGCCAAAATTTGTTAGAGCGAATTCCTGCCGTCACGATTGGAAGTTTGGTCAATCCATCCAATCGTTTCTTAGCGTCTTGATTTGAAACAACAGACTGTAGGGTATAAGTGCCTCCTGTACGCTGAAAATCGAGTTTGAAGCTTTCTGCAGAATTGGCTTTATAGACGGTCCGTCCTGTCGGATCAACATGAGGATCGGTTGAAAATAAAGCGGGCGCGTTGACGCCTTCCGCCCACTGTAGCGTGCCATCCGCATTCATTCCGGTCGCAAGTCCAAAAGTCGCGCCTTGTAAATTGGATCCATTCCAGGAAACAGATGTATTCCATTTGGATTGACCAAACCGGTTGTTTGTTTCATTGGATTTATTCAATAAATTTCCATTCCATAATTGTTGATCCAAACCTGTATGGGCATTCGCGTTCCCAAACGCAAAGAATCCAACTGCATTATTATTCTCAGCATTCAGACTGTTCGTATTGATTCCTAGAGATCTTGTATTAACCCATACTTGTTGGTTGTTAGCAACTCTTTGGTCGGCTTCTTCTCTTGAAATTTCACTCTTTTGATTGGCCGCTTCATCTTTTGAAGCGTAAACCTTTCCATCTGTAATGTCATAGTCGAAAAAATCAACATCTTTCACTTCCTGATTGCCTGTTGTAGGTTCGAATACTAGACGGATCACCATGTCATTCGTGACGAGTACGGTCGCTTGTGTTGGATTACTTTTATCCCCTTGGACGTTATACCGTACTCCATGTTCATCTGGTTGAACATTTTCGATATTCGCGTTTTTTTCATTGTTCGTAAACACAAATTTCGAAGGATCATGACGCGATGCATCTGTTTCCAATCTTGGAGCTTTGATGATCGTGAAGTCATTTCGATCGATGCTGTCCTTATTTGTTTTGTTAGAACGTAGCCATACTTCGGATAGTGTATAGTTTTGATTATAGCTATTTTCGCTTGTCCCGTTGTATAGCTTATTCATGTATCGCATTTGCGGTTTTAAAAGAAATGGAACGATTTCATCGGCGAACATTTTGTATAGCACCGATTGGGTCTTTACTGTTCCCTTTGCAGGATCAGAAAACGTGATTCTCGACTTTGGATCCAGGCTTCGCTTTGTTCCATAAGAAAAATTAGGATCTACATTGGTTGGAAGCTGTCCTTTTCGTAAGTTTGTATTCCAAACTACCAATGGTTTTTGATCTTCGTAACTTTTACCACCCGATAAATATTGTTGAAGATCGGATGCATTTTCGGGTTTATTATAAGCATCTATGCCTTGACCAGATCCCAATGATTTCTCTGTACTGTAGTTGATTTTTCCGTTATTGTATTCATCCTCTACATTTCCAAGAACCATCGCCGGGAAATTATAGTAGTGCTGGATCGTGATGTTTGGGTTGATCGTAGTGTCTTCTGGCAAATTGAATGTCGAAGACTCTTTTGTTTCTTCGGCTTGGATCGGGATCCCGGACAATAGCTGAGAGCCGACCATCCCAACGCATAAGCTCATGCTTAAGAGCTTTTTCCATAGTTTTTGGGTACACAAAAAGTTCTTCTTTTTCATTTTTCTTTTCCCTTTCTCTTCACGCAAAAAACGCCTTTTTGGTATGAAAAGAGGCGCTTGTAAGCTATGTTGTTATTCAATTATTTCTTCTTCCCATACTTTCTATTGAAACCATCTTGATAGGATGTTCCTTTTTGGGGGAAAGCTTGGAGCGATCCTGTCTTGGTCGTTTCCTTATTGCTCAATCGTTTATTTTCGTATAATAATGATACTATTTTTAGTGATCGAATGTCAAAATAATTTAAATTGATATATTTATTTTAATACAATATATTTGTTTTTATTCTTTTCTTCTCTTTGTGAAAGGGCTATCAGTACTGTATAATGAGTGAAAAGAGGGAGGTTTTTTATGCAGTCTTCTATGAATGCTCGTTATCAGGCGATCAACTTCTCATTCTTCTTAATGATGGGTTCGATGATCGCGTTCGCGTCCAATTATTTATTGGCGCTTGGTTATTCGAATGCGCAAATAGGAATGATCTTAGCGCTCTATTCGATCGTTTCCTTTTTTATGCAGCCTTTCTTCGCGTCCTTTGCGGATACGCATCCTTCCATTTCTTTGCAGAAGTTGATCAATGGTTTGTTGTGTGTGATCATGGTCGCTTCTTTGATCTTGTTCGCTTCTTCAAAAACTTTAGGGCGAGGTCTTTTATTGTCGATGTTGGTCATTTTGATATTTGCCTGCATGATGTCGGTCATTCCTTTAGTGAACGCGGCGGCTTTCATATATGAAAAATTTGGGATCAAGATCAATTATGGATTGGCTAGAGGTCTTGGTTCGGCGGCGTATGCCATCATCAGCATGATCCTTGGTTATGTCCTGGACGCTTTTTCTCCAACGATTTTGCCTTTGATCTATTTCATTTTGGCTTTATTGACTTTTTTAGCCGTATCGAGCTATCACTATAAATATTCTGGCCAAGAAAAGCGAGAAGAACAACATTTTGAACAACAAGAAAAGAGTAAACAAATTTCTCTTTTATCGTTTTTGAAAAAATACAAGAGCTTAACGATTCTTTTGTTTGGTTATATGCTTGTTTATATTACGCATATGATCATCAATAGTTTTTATATTCAGATCATCGAGCACGTTCATGGTACGAGTTCGAATCTTGGGATCGCGGTCTTTATTGCCGCCATTGTCGAATTGCCTGCGATGTTTGGTTTTGAGAGGCTTGCGAAAAAAATCAACATCAAAGCGTTGCTTATGATTTCTTTGTTGTTTTATATTGCGAAGCATGTGGTCACTTTCTTGTCTTTCAATATTTGGGGAATCTATTTGGCGGCTTTCCTTCAGATTGGCGCGTATGCTCTTTTTACTCCGGCTATCGTTTACTATATCAATCAGATCGTGAGCGCATACGATAGTTTGATGGGTCAAACCGCCAATACGATGTTCACCACGGCTGGTGGAATTTTTGGTTCTTTGATTGGTGGGATCGTTATCGATTATTTTGGAATTTCGATCGTTCTTGCCTTAGGCGTCGTTTTATCGATTCTTGGAACCTTGATTTGTTGGGTCGGTTTAAAAAAATAAAAAAATAGAGAAGACCATATCGATCTTCTCTATTTTAATGTTGTAGCTTTTGTCCTAGCACATTCAACAAAGCTCCCACAACCGCTAGGGCGATTAAGAATATTTTTCCATTCAGTGTGCTCAACGCTCCAAAGATGGCGCCTAAAGCTGGCGCATGAAATTGAACGACACCAATGACTTGTCCATACGATACGGGTTCAAAGTCTTCTTGGGTGTTGGCATCTCCTTTTGTGATCAATGAGGCTTTTGGAATATCGTTTTGCACGACTCGATGGGTCACGACACTACCTCGATGTACAAAAGCGATCACTTCTCCTTCTTCAATTGTTTCTGGTTCTTCATATTGGACCATGATCAAAGAACCTACTGGAATTTCTGGTTCCATGCTGCCAGAAACGACATTAAATAGCTCTTTTCCAAATAAAGAAGGAAGAAACATCAAGAGTCCTACAATGATCACAAGCGCCAATAAAAGCGTTCCTATTCCTTTACAAAGTTTTGCCATGTGTATCCTCCAAAATATATTGTTCAAGAAAGCGGGCTACTCCATCTTCGTTGTTTGAAAATTCCGTTTTATAGTTTGTATGTTCGAACAAAAGCGGATTGGAATTTTTCATGGCTACGCCCGTTGTTGTTTGAAGCATATCCAAATCGTTTCTTTCATCCCCAAAGGATAGGATGTTTTCCAAAGATAGATTCAATTGTTTTGCCAATCGCTGGATCGCTTGTCCTTTCGTGACCCTTGGGTCCAAGAATTCCAACAAAGTCGGAGTAGAACGAACCATGTAAAAGTTAGGATCGGAAAGCGAATGCGTTTCTAAAAACTTATCTAGATCTTCTTTCTTCCAGCTTGTGAGCAGCTTATTGATTGTCGAAGTATAATAGGGTTCTAGACCATCTTCCACGACTTCGAATAAATTTCTTTTGGCGATCGATAAAGCATCCTCGTTCGGTTTGAGTGTATGCACTTCATACCGGTCAAATACATGCGCGTTATATGGCTGTCCTTCTAAAAACTGAAAGATCGTCTTTATATGCTTTCCATCCATTTTATAAAATGATTCATATCTTCCAGAATCTCGATCAAGGATCATACCCCCATTAAAGCCAATGATCCAAGGACAAACCTCCTCCATGTTCCATATTTTAAGCAGTCGTTCTACAGCGAATGGAGGTCTTCCAGTACAAATTCCAAATTGAATCCCTGCATTCTTTAACCGTTTCAAAACAGACACCGTATACGAAGAAACTCGCTTTTGATCATCCAATAAAGTACCGTCCAGATCCACAAGAACTAGTTTGATTTCTTTCATAATTGTCTCCTTCTCAAACATTCTTGATTTCATTATATCCGACCAAAAGAAAACAACCAATCTTTCAATTGGATGCTTTCTTGATTCGATAATTATTTCATGGAACGTTGAATTTCTTGAATCTTTTCGATCGGTAATCTTGTGATCGTAGCGATTTCTTGAAGCGAGAATGTATTCATCTGAAGCATGGTTCTTGCGGTTTCTCGCTTTTCTTCCTCGATTCCTTGTGCTTTTCCTTGCTTCACTCCTTGCTCTCTGCCTAGCTCGATTCCTAGTTTCATTCCTTTTCTTTCCAGGCTGCTCTTATATGCGCTGCTGAATGCACCATCCATAGTCTTCTTCTCCTAAGAAATCTTCTTGTTCAATTCTTCCTGGATCTCTTTGACTCGTTCGATCGGTAATCTTGCGATCGTAGCGATTTCTTGAAGCGAAAATTCATTCATTTGAAGCATGAATCTTACTGTTTCGCGTTTTTCTTGTTCGATTCCTTGCGCTTTTCCTTGCGCCTTTCCTTGCTCGATTCCTTGCATAATTCCTCGCTTCATTCCTTGTTCGATTCCTTGCTCTCTGCCTAGCTTGATTCCTAGTTTCATTCCTTTTCTTTCCAAACTGCTCTTGTACGCGCTGCTGAATGCTCCATCCATTGTTTCCATCTCCTCTTCTAGTTCTTGATCAAATGGGATCGAATACTTTTCTTCCAAGATCTTTCTCTTTTCTTTCGCGCTCATCGTTTTCCTGAATGTCGTATTCAGAAAATCAAGCAGATCCGATCCGGAAGCCTCCTCTTCATCCTGGCTCAAGCAGATCAGGATCCCTTCCATCAGATCGTAATCTTTCTTTTCATACAACGGCTTCCCATACACATTCGCTTCTCTCATTCCATATCGATTGATCGTGTTGGCCGCATACAAAGGCGGATCCATGCAGATCCAGATCGAATACACCTTCTTGATTTCTTCATAATGACTTTTGACAAACTCTCTCCCGTGCTGGCTCGAGATCATCCGGGCCATATAATAAATCATTCTTTTCGGGATCGGATAGCCTGGCGAAAACTTCCCCTGCGCTTCCACATTCACGATCACTTTCGTCAGCCCCTCTTCCAGCGGAAGCCGCACATAAAACAAAAGATCGAATCGGACCATTCCTTCTTCCATGTCCGTATCTTCGGTATTCATTCCATGAATATACGGATTCTTATTAGCAAGACGAACATTCGATATTTCAGGATCGTTCTCGATATACAACGATTCGATCTCCCGAACCGAATAGTCTTCGAATTCCGGAATCGTTTTTTTCACGATATAAGCCAGGATCGCCTTTTTAGAAAGCACCTTTTTGCAGGCCGCATCGAATGTCTTTTCTTGATTCCATTGTAGCATAGGATACGAGAATATTTCTTCTCGAACGTAAGCGGGAATTAAAACAGCGTATAGAAAACGCTCATCGAATCAGAGACAATATCTCTACCTGCGATGAGCGTCTTTGTTTTTATTGGCATATGCTGATCAAATTTGGATTCCAAGGCATACATTC
>Ga0209694_1000566_pt1 | contig 55898 bp, 38 predicted proteins | sample GluameincwithD2O_FD_187499 | JGI IMG/M metagenome (GOLD analysis project Ga0209694, IMG submission 187499) | Mouse cecum microbial communities from Vienna, Austria - Glucosamine amended microcosms incubated with D2O (SPAdes) (version 2) | ecosystem: Host-associated > Mammals > Digestive system >... | reverse complement strand
TTTACGGTATTTCCGTCCTTGTCTATATACTCGTGCTCTATCTCCACGAGTCCTTCGTACTCGCCCGGTATGCTGAACGAAGGTATAGCTCCGCTTGCGTTCCACGTAGGCTTCAGCTTCGCCTTTTGGATTCTCCACGTCACGGCGATGCTTCCCTCTCCTTCTTCCGCCAGCGATACCTCGCTCTCTTCGCTCTTGAACGCGTAGTTGTCGTTGTCCTTGAGCGTAAGCGTGAACGTATATTCTCCCGCGTCCTTCTTGACGGTATCTCCGCTAGTTTCAAAGAGCGATATATCTATTCCCAGTTTCTCGAGTATATCTATTTCCTTCCCGTTGTACGTTATATCCTCGGGAGCTTTCGGACGCTCTAACATTCTCGTCACTATCTCGAACGTGAACGTCACGCTATCCGTAGTTCCGTCGTCCCACGTAGTATTCGCCGTATCGTACAGCTCCGCAGTCGCAGTATATATTCCCTTGTCCTTAGCTTCGTTGCCGCTCAGCGTCACCCAGTTGCCATCGAGTCCTTCGGGAATACATATCTGTATCTCTCCGTTGTATTCGAGCTTCATCTCTCCCGACGGCTTCGTTATCTTCCTCAGCGTTATCTCGTACTCGAGCGTCAGCGGAGTCTTGTCGATACTTCCGTCTTCCGTTGTCCACGAGTAGTTGGCTCCTCTTACGAACTCGACAGTGACGGTGTACGTTCCTATATCCTTCACCCTGTCGAGTTCGACGTTCATCGTCATATACTCTTCGTTGTAACCCTGAAGAGAAAACTCTTCGAGAGTGTGGAACGCTCCGTCGTACGTTATCTTCCTGTTCTCGAAGTACGGTCTCTCTACCATCTCAGGCGGATCCGTCGGGTCTATATCCGACACGAATCTAAAGCTTGTCTCTCCCTCGAGTACCACGTTATCCCTATACGCTTCCTTGACTCTCAGCGTCTTGAGGAACGCGGTGTTATACGTCGAGAGTATATCTCCTACCGTTACTTCTTCGCCTTCGGGCGTTGTGTATACGTACTCGAAGAAACTCGGCAGTCCCTTTATACTTGGCTCCGTCTCCGCGTCGAGTCCTTCTCCCGTCCAGCTCTCCACTCTCAGTTTGTATTCGCCGACGAATATCTTGATATTCTCCGTCCTGCTCGTCCACGCTATATTCGGCGTTGCGTCGAGTATCATCAGTTTGAACGATATAACGTAGTCTCCCGCGTCGTATATATCGTACGCGTTATCCTTATATCCCTCGTACGGTTTGCCGTCCTTCGTTACCGTTATCTCGACGTACTCTTCCCAGTTCTCCTCGAGTCCGCATATATCCGTCAAACTATGCGTCTTGTCGTCGAACGTCTTGAAACTGCCGTCGTATACAGGCGTCGTCACGTATCTCTTCCCTATCTCCCACTCGAGGGTATCGGGGAGAACGGCTTTACTTGTCTCCTCTTTTGCCGTATTGTCGAATATCTCGGGAATATTGTAGTTAGACGAATCGAAATTCGTTACGTCGAATACGAACTTCGTCTTGTACGCTCCCGCTTTGCTTGCCGCTCTTACGTACGTAGAGTCCACTACGTACGATATCGCTCCTTTAAGTTCGCCGGGTATCCCTATGAGCTTCACGTTGAACTCTATCGCAACTCCGCCTACTCGCGTATACGTAAAGCTCTCGGTATACGCGTATTCTTCGGCGCTTCCGCTCTTCGTGTATCCCCAACGCAAATTAGAGACGTCTATATCCGCCTTCTCGATATTTATATTCACCGACGTCGGGAACGCGGGCTCGTTGTAACAGCTCGTATCGTACGTATACGTTATCCTGACGCTGTGCTCGCCCGCTTCGGTATGCTCGGTGTCTTCCGTTGTTATATTGAGCCCGGGTATCTTGTCCTTGTTGACCAGCTTCACCGTATGCGCAGTCTTGTCGTAAGACATATGTATCTCTGCGTTATTCGCGTCCACCCACTTGCCGTGTACGAAGTCGTACGTCGCGCTAACGTCACCGTGCGTATACTCCCATCTCAGCGAAGACGTATCGAAGTCCGCCTTCACTATCTCGAACTCGAATTCGTCGCAGTCTCCGTGTATGTAGCTCGTCTCCGAGTTCACCGATACCAGTACCTTATATTTCCCTACAGCGCTCGGCGCCGTTGTCGTTCCTTCGTCAGTCTTGCCGTTCTCTATCTTCTTGTACTTCACAGTTATATCAGACGGCAGTATCATCTCCTCGGACAACGTTACTTTCGGTACCGCTATGTACGCGCTGCCTCTGTACGGATACGTCGCCTTGAGCAGTTCTCCGTCGATCCTTATCTCTATACTCACGGGATACATATTAACGCCTACCGTGAACTCGAACGGATCCTCTCCCGCATTGAACTCCAGCTCGTAGCTTGCGGCGTATACGCTCTGCAATGTAGCCTTCACCTTGTACTTCGTCTCGCTGTGTCCGTCGTGCTTGACGTCGCTCTCCGCTATCTCGTTGCCTTCCGCGTCGTACCAGGTATATTCCACCATCTCGTGGAGACTCAGCTCTCCGTCGGGCAGGAGCTTCGGAAGAGTGAACGCGCTTCCGCTCGTCGAGCTTCTCTTCCACTGCGCCTTCAGCTTCGCCTTGGTTATCTCCCAGTTAAGTTCCCATGCAAAACTTCCGCTATATGAATCGGTATTGTCGGACGTAGGCGTTATATAGTTATTATTACTGTTAGTGAAACTTACGCTCGCTTTGTACGTCCCCACGAGTTTCTTCGTGTTGTCCGAGTAATTGACTGTAAGTCCCGTAGGTATATTTCCCGTCAGAGTAACGCTTTGGTTCTTGTTGTTGTACGAAAGCGCCGACGTATAGTTCCAACTCAGTCCCGAAAGATCGTACTTCGCCCTCTCGATACTGTACGAGAGCGTATAGCTTCCCGTCCAGCTCTCGTAGTCTCCGCTCAGCTCCTTGAGATATACCGTGACCGAATACGTTCCGACATTAGTCTCCGTCGTAGAGCCCGTATATCCGCTCGTTCCCTTCGTTGCGTCTATCATTACTCCCTTAGACGCCAGATCCGACGTATCGAAGAGCACGTTGAACGCGCTACCGGTATACGTCAGTTTAAGCTGACTGTCCGTCACCGCTTCTCCGTTAGCTGTCCACTTCGCGTCGGCGGACGTGAAACTTACCTTCTTTCCACCGACGGTGAACGTCATGGATATTGCGGTCATCTCGTAATTGTCGTTATTGTAATGATCTCCGAACAGTCTCACGTTGAACGTATACGTTCCCTGCGCAAGCTCGGGCACAGTTACCGTCCTTATCCTGTTATCTGTCTCATCCCACTCTCTATACGCGTTGAGATCTATCTCGTTAGTCGTTCCCGACTTCAGCGCGTACATGTAGAGCTCCGTCCTGTCTCCCGTTACGCAGTTGCCTACCACCTTTATCTGCCTTTTGCTCTCGTCCGCTCCCGTCTCCCAACTCCAACTGTCGTGAGTGACAGTCACAGTCAGCGTCTTCTTCTTGATCTCCACGGTTATATCGTACGCCGCTACGCTCGTTCCGCCTTCCCACTGAGTGCTCGCTCCGTTGTCGGCCAGCATCACCGTTATTACGTACTTGCCCGCTCTCTTAGCGGTGAGCGTTCCGTCGGTATTCACCGTTATGCCTCCGTCGCTCTGCGTCGTAGGCGTGCTGTCGTCGCGCTTTGCCGTTATCTTGACGTCGCCGGTCACGTTACTTAGCGTGAACGTCTTATCGCTGCCGTCGTACTCGTAACTGCTTGCTCCGCTGATACTAGGCTTCTTTACGTCCTTCTTGTTGATGTCGAAGTCTATGCTTAGATTCTTCGTCGTATCTATCTCGTAGTTACAGTTGTTTATTACCTTAGGCGTAGCTACGTACTTGCCTACCGCAGTAGGCGCTACGTCAGAGCTGTACGACGTTCCCGTACCCGGCCGTCCGTTGTACGTGAACCCGAACTGAGGCTCTCCGCTCGTTCCTATATCTCCCGAGTACACCTCTCCGCTGACGTACGCGGCTTTCGGCAGACCCGTCACGCTGTCGAGCGACAGCGTCGCTCCTATCTTCTTCTTTTCTATCGTGAACTTGAACTTTCTGACAGTAGAACTCTCGCCTATGCTCGTATCGGGAGTTCCGTCGAACGTTACGCCTTTGGACGCAAGAGACGGCTTTATCGTCGCGGTACACGTATATTCGCCCGCGTCTGTCATTCCGTTATCGTACGTTACGTCCATTCTCGTGGCGTCGTACCAGTCGGGCAATTTGTCAAGAGAAGAGAGCGTCACTTGACTGCCCGTATACGTAATGCTCTCATCATCAGTATCTTTAAGCATCAAAGCCGCGTCAGACACCATATCGAGGTCGATATGTACCGCAGGTCGAACGCTGAAACTTCCAAAAACATTGTCGGCATATTTACTAGGACTACCGTCTGCATATATCATATAATAACAATGATTATACTGAGAATTACCGGAGCGTGTTATGGTATGAGTGCTATTTGCAACAATATTATACTGAGTTGTGTTCCATATTCCTCCGTTAAAAGTAGGATTACCGGTAGCTACGCCTTTTGTTGAGAACACTTCATTCATACTCGGAAGCCAAATTTTATCATTTGTCCAAGCATTTGGAAAGTTTGACGCATAACCGTTAGCCGGGTCGTTATTGTATTCATATTCACCCATCTGCCACGGCATCTGGCTTGGAGTGATCACAAAATTCGACAATGCTCCTTTGGTTAGCATATCAAACTTCGTCAACGTATCGGCGCTCGGTTTTGCAACTGCCGTACCGTTTCCCCACGAACCTACGTAATTCGCGCTGCCGTTCAATATATAGTTCCTTATATAACTACTGTCATATGTGTTAGCATAAACGTCACGTCCGTTATATTTTTGCGTCGTTGTATGACTGCTCGGATAAGTACCGTCGGAAAACGGAGCAGTTTCTTGCGCGTAAGAACCGTTTGCTCCGTTATAATTGTTTGTTCTTGCAAGCCAGAGAGTGAGCGTAGCCTTACCCGCGCTGTTCTTCGAAACGTACGTCGGCACCCAAACCAAATCTTGCTTCGTACCGTTAACCGCTGTAAACGAACCGAGAGCCACCGTCGTATTCTCCGCGAATCCGCCCGTTCCCGACGCATTGATTATAGTTCCGCTCTTTACCGCGGCTATCATAGCGTCCAAATCAATGTATCCCGCCTTTGCGGCTAACGAATCCAAATTGTTGAGTATGAACTTTCCGCTGCTTTCGCTGTACAGATTCTCTATCGTGCCGCTCGGTATGGGATTATACGCGAACGCAGTATCATTATCCGCATACGCTAAAAACATTCCGAAAAGTATCGTCATAGCTAATATCGCTACCGCAAACACCGAAACTATCTTCTTCCTTCTCACCATACTCATCTAAAACCTCCTCTTCATCTGCGCTATCTAAAGACACGAACACTATTTCACAGTAATATCAAATATGTATATATCTAATATTTTTTAGTTATTTCGCCTAATATCTACGTCTTCTTTCAACCGTTTTTCCGTAGCGGTTCGTTCTCAATAACGCAAACAGCGAGCGTAAAGTCCATTCCGCCCGAATTTAGTTCTTTTATCTTAATAAAGTATCGATTTCGGTACGCCTATTAATATATGGATGTACCGACACGTACTAAAATCAGACAAAAACTATTTAATTGGTCTTAAAATTCGACAAAATTGCGTCAAAATATTGACTTTTTGCCATATAAAAGGTTAAAATATATAAAAATCGGTACATCCATATATTAATGGACGTACCGATTTTTTTGTTCGAAAATTCATATAAACCAGCGATTTTCAACGCCGAATCGGCGTATTTTCCAAAATACTCGCGTTTTCGAAGCATATTTTTCCACATACGATATTTTTGCAAATTTTGCGAAATTTCATAATATTACGAACATTAATTTTTATATATAAATATTGTATTTTGTTTTTTATAATTCAGCAAAAATAATATTTGAAGAGGCTTTTTTATAAAACAAACTTTTCAAGAACTCAAAAAAATCATAAAACGAGACCCTGCCGAACTATGGCAGAGTCTCGATGCTTTTCGACCCGTCGATAAACATATATTATATTCGATCGAACTATAGTTAAGCGTATATAGTTTTACCTACGCGCTTTCTATATTCAGCCCAAATCGGGTTTTCCGTCAATGACGACGCTCGGCGACTTAAAGCCTTCCGTTTCGAAAATAACGATTTCGTTCTTTTCGCCGACCTTCAACAAACTTGCGGGAATATAAAGAGCCTTCTGCGGACCTATCTCCCAGTATCTGCCGATATTAAAGCCGTTCACGAATACGACGCCCTTCTTGAAATTGTCCATATGGATGAACGCCTCTCCTTTATCCTTAACGTCGAACTCCGCCTTTAAGAACATAGGCTCGTTGTCGTTAGCTCCGTCGTATATGACGTTGCTAACGTCGTCTAGCGGGATCGTGTACGCATCCCAACCGAAAATGAGCTGATTGCCGAGCCTTACGTCGCCTATTCCCTTCCTGTCGTACATCTTTTCATACCCGTAGTCGACTCTGCCCATAGCGTCGACAAGTATATCTACGCTGAGAGAACCGTCTATACTCGGTACCCTTACGGTGAACTCGTTATCCTTATTCTTCTTGAATATCGAAAGAAGTCCTTTCTTTTTATTCCTATAGAACGTCCCTTTGAGTTCTCCGTTAATATAGACGTACGCCCTATCGTGAATATCCTTAATAACGAGCGGATTGATCAGCGTATCGTATTTTCCTTTTATATCGGTGTGATATACGATATATCCGAAGTTCTGACCGTAATACTCCATAGATTCGGGAGCGGCGCTCCTGTGTTTCGTTGCAACGACGCCCATATTGCGTCTCAAGCTACCTTTCTTTGACATATCGAGCTTGATGCTGTCGCCAAGATATTTGACTGTCGGGATCTCTTCCTTATACTCGATACCTCTATGCTTTAGAAGAACCTCCCTCACCGCCTTGTACTGCTCGGTAATATCGCCCCATTCCGTCAAAAGCGCGGAATAGTCGTAGCTCGTAGTGGTTGGATGGAATTTTCCGTTATGGTAATTAGAACCCGCCCAAAAATTGAAGTTAGTACCGCCTATGAACATATAAAAATTAAAGTTTGCGTCAGCCGCAAGAAAATCCTTAAGCTCTTTCACTATCGACGCCGCGTCTCTCGTATGATGTTTTTCGCCCCAATGGTCGAACCATCCGTCCCAAAATTCGCCGCACATATGAGGCATATTCTCCTGAAAACCCTTAAGCGCGTTGAACGCGCTGGACGCTCTCGAGCCGAAATTGAGCACCTTGTATATATGCGGAAGCGAACCTCCCGAGAGCATATTCTTCCAGTCTCCGTCAGAGGTGAAGAACAGTACGTCCATTCCAGTGTCTTTCATTATCTTTTCGACGCTTAGAAGATATTCCTTATCGTTGCCGTAGGAACCGTATTCGTTCTCGACCTGCATCGCGATAATATTGCCGCCGCGAGTCTCCTGAAGATCTCCTATCTCTTTCATCAGCGCCCCGTAATATCTCTTGACAAGCTCGAGATAGGGCTCGTAAGCGCACCTTATACGCATATTCTTATCCTTAAGAAGCCATGCAGGCAGACCGCCGTTATCCCATTCGGCGCAAATATACGGACCCGGTCTTACTATAGCGTATAGCCCCAGCTCCTTCGCCGTCTCTATAAAACGCCTTATGTCAAGCATACCCGAAAAGTCGAACTCTCCCGACTTTGGCTCGTGCAAATTCCACGAGACGTATGTCTCGACGGTATTGAATCCCGCAAGTTTGAGTTTCAACAGTCTGTCTCGCCAATACTCGGGCAACACTCTGAAATAGTGTATAACACCCGAATAGATATTTACCTTTTCCCCGTTGTGATAAAATTTCCCGTCTTTTATCTCGAACATAATTTTCCTCCGATCTATTTAATGCGGCTGCGCCGATAAAACGCCATTCAAATATTCATATAAAAACGCCCGAACCGACGCCGTCTATATTTCCTAAATAATGTCAAAACTTCACCTATTAAGTATATATTAATAACTTAAAGTTGTCAATGCCTTTTCATCTCCTATCCGTATAATAGAAACAGCTGATCATTAAGGCATAAAAAGCAAAATCACACGTTCAAAAAACGACTTGAACGATATAAAAAAATATAGTGCATTTTGCGTATAACGCCGTCAAAATATCTCGCAAAGATCGTGATCTATAATATAAATTTTTACTTTATCGATATTGATTTTTTCATCGTCAAAAAGCAATAAATGAATCTTTTTGTCAAAGCAATGCCATTTTATAAATTCTATCTCTTCTATGCTGAAAACGGCGCTCCAGCATACCCCGACAACTATCTTTGCTATAGAGAACTCAGCGCATACGTCTATATAGGTCATAACGCTGTCCAAAACCGTTTTGTCGTTAAAATAGAATTTCATTCCGACAGCCTTAAGAATATCCCCGAGTTTTATATCAACGTCAAATTCGAGAGGAAGCATCTCGGTATCCGTAAGTTTGTATAAATAAGCGCAAAGTTCGCTCCTTACGTCGTTCCAATTATCGCAATAATAGCCGTTTGAAACTTCTTCGAGCCGTTTATAAAGTTTATTAAGCGTTTTTTTATCGTTAACTTCAACGTCAAATACGTCGCGCAGTAAAATCATATTATCTTTAACGCTCAGTTCTGTTAACCCTTCGCTCAAAACGTAACGGGTCGCGCTCCCTTTCTCAGCGTCGCAAAGTTCCTTAACGAGCTGTCTAAGATAACTTTTGTTCTCCACTACTATGAGATTGACGATATTTTCCTCAAACTCTATAGCGAACGTAAAAGAATTATGTACAAGTTTCATAATTCCACCGTTCTTTCAACGCATGAGATAACGTCGCCGGCGGCGTTTCCGACCAAGTATTCTATATCGGAATATTGTTTCTCTGTTATTATCATAAGTTGCACGATACCGTCGCTCGGACATATTTTAGATATCCTATCGCGAACTTGACTCGCAACGTTCGCATTAAGTACGAGTTTTGAATACACAGATTCCTGTAGCATGATAAATCCCTCTTTGATAAGTCCTTTACGAAACTGTCTGTAAGATCTCAAATCAGCGGCAGTTAAAGTAGGAAGATCGAAAAAAACAATCACTCTCATAAATCTAAAACTCATACGTCAATATACTTTTGCGTTCCCCGCAAAGAGCGTCGAATACGCTGGAAACGTATATTTTGATAGCGTTAGTTATATACTGTTTTTTGCCGTCTATAGTAACTTTTTCATTTAGCGCCTCGACAAGTATTCTCTTATAATCCTTATCAAACGGTCTTTCGACGTTCGCGTATACCACTCTGTCTATAATAATCCTATAAGGTTCCATAAAATCGCAGGTAAGATTAAAAAAATTCTGCTCGCTTGAATGAAATATCCCTATTTGCGTAAGATATCCTTCCGCGACTATTTCTCTGTTAAAAGCCGATAAAATTATAGAATATCCGTAATTTAACGCAGAGTTAACGTTATCGTCGCGTCCGCGCTTAAACGCTTTTCCGTAAAGCGCGTTGAAATAGACTTTTGCGGCATGTCCTTCTCTGTTTGTAGCGTCTCCTTCACAAAGTTCGTTAACATACGAATTTAACAGCTCGCTTTCGGGCAAATCAAGTTCTTTCAAAAAACAGTACTGCTGATATATTTTATCGCGTACTATCTGCGTCCATACATTCGTTTTCCGCTCGTCAGTCCACGTAATTTGATTGCGTAAACACTTACTCGCATTATACACTCCGTAAAGAGGTAAAAGCTGACACGACGGATTGCGCTTATTATCGCAAAATACTACCGTAATATTCCTATCGGCAAGTTGACCAAGCAGAGCCGCCGTCATGGAAACCGCGGTACTTTCGATAATAAGCGTCCCTATCTCCGATATATGAACTCTCTTTTCTTCTTCTCCCCTTACGACCAAGTAGTCCATTCTATAGTCTAGCTTTGCCCTGCTCGATACGATAACGATACGCCAACTCATTTCTTTATGCTTTTGGAATATTCGTATACGCCTGTAACGGACTGATCTATAACGGTAAGCTCGTAAGATACTTTTTTGTTAGCGGTAAGGGCTCCTTCGCTCGCCTTGAAATTTGCGTTGAACGGTTCTCCGTCAAGTTTTCCTCTCGTCGAATTACATCCCATCATATTTATGATATTCGTTATTATTTCGCACTGTCTTGATTTGCTTGCCGTATCGAACGCCTTTATACTTTCATCGTCGAACTTGCTAGCGACAACTCTAAACTGCGGAAATTCCGTCTTTAGCTTATCGACAAGCATGACGAATACCGCCTTTTCATCGATATTATAATCTTCTTTCGACTTTGAACGAATCGCTACCTCGGTAACGTCCTTATTCCTTTTCGGGTTCTCCGTATACTTCAATATTCTATTTACGGCAAGCTCGTATTCCCTGCCGACAGTCAATTGTTTCGCATTATCGAGCGTTAGAGACTCTCCGGACGTTCCGGTAAGATAATATCTATTGCCGTCTATCGAAAGAAGAGTATTTTTCTTCAAAATCGCAATGATATCGACGTTCTTATGTCCTTGACGTTCCAATAATGACGCCATCTCGTCCTTGATTCTCGATTTGTCCATCTTCGCATAGTCGTATATAGTTATAGGTTCTATGCGGTATATTTGGTTATTCTTTTTATCGCTACATCCGATCAGCGCGAACCATCTCGGGGACACTGTAGTTACGCCGCCGTAGCGCTCTATGCTATAACGATTTCCTTCGACTTTCTTGAGCGGTATGCTTGCCTTACGCGCCGCCTTAGCATACTTCGCGTTAGCAAGCGACTTCCTCACGGTCTCGTCGTAAAACGCGCCTTTGCCTACGGTCTGCATTTTGGTAACGAGAATATCGTTCCTATAATACTGCTTTTCTACGTTATCGAAAAGGTCGCAGTTCCAAGCTAAGTTCTTTGCGGTCGACACGACGTATCCTCTTGAGAAAATATTGGAAATACTGTAGTTTTTGATAATATCCGTATCGATTTCGTTACCCTTATTGATCCTCTGCATACGGAAATTATTCTTATTAGCCGTCGAAAGAATATTTCCCGCAACTACGTTGAGATATGCGTCCTTCGCATGATGCAGATCGTTGAGAGTCCTTATCTTGAGATAATTGTTCCTGCTCCTAAAATCCTTTACTACTTCTGCTTTCACGTAACACGTCTCGGAGTTCGGGTACTCTATCTTAAGAAGATTTATCACCTCTTTCACGCTTTGTGAAGTGAATACCAACTGTCGCGCGATAAAGTCGCCGAGTTCTTTGTCGGTAAGAGGTTCTTTTCTCGTTAACCTGATATATTTTTCGGGAGTAATGAATTCTTTGTCTCGAAGACTCTTCCAAAATCCCGCCATTTTATTCTGCACTTCTATATTCAGCGGATATACGTCGCTTTTATCTTTATTCGCGCTACGACACACCAAAACCTTGTTCCTATGAACGCTCTCGTCGGTAGTCATTGACTGAGGATATATATGATCTATGTCATAGAGCTTCGTATTCAAGAGATCGTCTATATTTATCGGCTTGCCCGTATACATACACTTTCCCTGCTGAGAATAGTACAGATAAAGCCTCTCGTCCTTAAGCGAATTTTCGTTTTCCTTTTCGAGCGCTTCCTTTATGGCTTTTATATCGCCGCTGTCGTCTACGCCCTTATACAGCTTTTGCAATACGCTCTTTCTGCTGGAAGTCCTCTTCTTATCTTCATCGCTTCTCGTCACCTCGACAAAGAACTTCGTTGGCGGATAACCCATTATTTCGACTATCTCGCGAACGATCTTTATGCTCTGCCATATAGCTCGCTTGACAGATGGAGAGCAATACAGCTCGGCTATATCCGAATATTTGATCTTGTCTATCTGTCTTGAAACGCTCTTGTTCTCCTCTTCGATCAACGCGTTAAAATTCCATTCTTTATCGAATATTATTTCCATAAAGTTAGCGTTCGTGTTACGCATCAAAGAAAGTATATTCGACACCTCTCCCGTCGCGGTATTGCTAGCTACGACTCCTACCAAAAGCCGTTTTGACAGCCTTCCCCATTTTGTGAAAGTCAATCCTTTTACTTTCGCTATGACCCTCTCGTCAAGCGCAGGAAACTCTTGTTTCAGTTTTTCTACGAATAGCGATTTATTATCGGCATATACGGTACTTAGCTCAATTATTCTTTCGAATGTGTCTATATTGTTATCGACATACCCTCTGTCAAAATCGTTCCCGAGAGCTTTTACGATATTAACGTAAGAGCTAAGACACGTAGAAAACTCTTTGTCTTTTTGATAGCCGTCTATCTTCAAGGCGTTTATATCGCTCTTACTGACTACGTTCTCGTTGACAAGGAACGCTTTGAGAATCTTTTCAGTTATCTTTTTCTTGCCGCTGTTCTTAAATAAGCCTTCGAATATCTTTAGTTTGGTTTCGTTATCTATACGCTTACCGTTGAACTTAATGCCGTTAAGTTCGTTAAGAACCTCGTATTCCTGATATATCAGCGACTGCTTCGGCAATACGTTTTCCGTATTCAAATAGCTGCAACGGTTGATAAGGCTCTTTATGAATTTCTCCATAGAAGCGTTCATATCGACCTTCTTTTCAAAATTCCAAGGCAGCACTTTGCCCGATTCTTTTCTTACGAGCCACGAATATTTACCGATGGCTTCGCTGTTTTCGTCATTGGGAATAGGTCCGACGTAATACGGTATCTTGTACGTCATGATACTCATTATTTTATCTTTAACGCTGAGTCCGTCGCCGTCCTTTTCAAGCAAATACGGGAATTTTACGCTCGCGTTATCGAGTATTCTGTTAAGTTCGTCTCTATGTAACTGATTCGGTATCGACGCGTTCACGGAAGAAGCGTATCTGATAAGAAAATCCTTATTTTCAATGCGGTTTTTTATGCAGAGATAATCGGCGTCGCTTTTATCGGTTACTATGCTATCGAGTTTGCCCAATAGCGCCTTATAAAACGTTTCGTAACTGTAAGCGCTCTCGCGTTCCGTTACCTGCTTGACGCCGCCTTTTTTATTCATACCAATATATTTTGCATAACTGGCATCGGAAACCGTTTCTTTGAATATCTCGTTATAGTCGCTCGTTTTACCGTACTTTCTAACAATATTCTTGAGCATACGGAGTTCGACTGCGTGTCTTTCGTATTTCGATACCATCGCCTCCGAAATCGACGAGTGTTCTTTTAGGAGCCGCTTGAGAACCACAAAATCATAAAGATTCTTTAGCGTGTCTACGTAGGAATAATCGTCTCCCAGCTCGATTTTCAGAGCCTCGCTCGTTTCCTCGTATTGCTCCGACGTAAAATCTATCTCGATATCGCAATCGCCGTAATATTCGCTCGCGAATAATGTTTTTACCTTTTGTTTGTATCCGAACATCACTCTTACGGCGTTCTTTAGATACTTACCATCCGAAACGCCGAAAAGCTCCGTCGTTTTTTCAATACTTTCTCTTCTCGTATCGGTCAAAGTTATTATCTTGACGAATTCATCCAAAGAAAAGTCCTTGAAGTTATCTCCTCCGAACATAGGAACGTCATGATCGTTTCCGTCGGTCACGAATTTTTGCAGCCCTCTTATCTCGTTAACGCACGATATGTTATTGCCGTTGATTTCGCCGTTAAATAAAAAATGCCCTCGTTTCTTTATGATATGGTGACATGCAAGATATACGATACGAGGATCGTCAGGGATATCTCCCTTAATAAGTCTATTCCTAAGATGATACGCCGTCTTATATTCTTTATAAAAGTCTTTGTCGGTGTAATTCTTATCGGAAAACAGCGAATATTTACCGTCAACCTTTTTATCTTCTTCAAAGAAAAAAGATTCGTCAAGTCGTCTGAAAAAATTCTCATCCCTTTCTAAAATAAGCGGCGCAAACAATTCCTGCAAGAGATCTATACGCTGTCTTCTTCTTAAGTATCTTCTCCTCGCCGTTCGTTTGAGTCTCCTCTTCTTTGCCGTCGCCGCGGTGTCGAAGAGCCTTACGCCCCAAAGTCGCTTCCCTTTTTTCTTGACTACGGAATATTTTTCGTCAGTTACTGCCCAGCCCACGCTGTTTGTTCCTATATCGAGTCCGATATAATAATTCTTTTCCATAATTTTTCCTCTCGTATCTGAAAATTTATCGTTTTTATATTGACATAAACCTTTTTGTATGATATGATATTGATATAAATTACACTACAAGTTCAAATAAAGTAATGTTATCACCCATTTATTTGGGATACTGCGTGCGCAGTTGACTCGCTCAAGCGAGTCTTTTTTATTGCGAATCTATATAATAACTACCTATTTATCACATCTAATCTATTTTGTCTTTATACTATACTGACCTAATAGCATTATCTTTTGCTAAACCTTAAAATAGCAAATGACATATGTCCGCAAATCTTAACATTCAACTGCATATAGTAATGCCATTTAATATTTTATCTTTTTCTAAATATTAGCATATATATTCTTTGAAGTCAATATGTATATTTCAATTAACACCTATTCTTCTATACAAATAATAATTTGCGAAATGTGACATTGTAGTCATATTAGAAAACAAACTGTCAAATTTTTTAATATTTTTTGAAAACCCCCATCTATGAAACATAACGAATAAAAAACTCGTAACATCACAACAACCGATTTATCTTTTATAAATCAAATCTATTGAAAATTATACTAATCTCAAACTAAATTATCGCCTTTGAATTTTTTATTATTTTGATTGACATATCATTTTTTAATATGATATTATAATGACAGTAACGACGGCTTTCTTTGAAAGTCAGGGCTTATTCCTTCGCAAGGTTTTGGCACTCGTTACTTTTTTTATGCCATTTAAGGGACATTTTTTTAGGATCTTCGTACTTCTTCTTTGCCCTTTCCGCATAAACCTTCGCTTGCGAATAATCTTGTGGCGTCATAGTTCCTTTTTGTGGATTAATATAGTTCAAGTCTGTTACTAAATTACACTACTCTCAAACCTATTGCTAAGAGCGATATTCGATTTTCTTGTTCAAGTTTGTTATTAAATTACACTACTCTCAAACGAACAGCGAAAGCGGATACTTTAACGGCTTGTTCAAGTTTGTTATTAAATTACACTACTCTCAAACTATACCATAAGCAAATCGCTTGATTTATTCGTTCAAGTTTGTTATTAAATTACACTACTCTCAAACATAGTTACCGTTCTTCCAAGAATAAGCTCTGTTCAAGTTTGTTATTAAATTACACTACTCTCAAACATACCACGTTATCGTACTTGTTTCGGGAAAGTTCAAGTTTGTTATTAAATTACACTACTCTCAAACATAAGTTATATATAGTTTTTTCAATAAAGAGTTCAAGTTTGTTATTAAATTACACTACTCTCAAACTAAGATCTCCTTTTAACTTTTGACACCGTAGTTCAAGTTTGTTATTAAATTACACTACTCTCAAACCCGTCTAACAATCTTTTTTTAATTTAACAAGTTCAAGTTTGTTATTAAATTACACTACTCTCAAACTCAATCGTCATCTGTTCAAGCTCGGCAGTTGTTCAAGTTTGTTATTAAATTACACTACTCTCAAACTATACCATAAGCAAATCGCTTGATTTATTCGTTCAAGTTTGTTATTAAATTACACTACTCTCAAACATAGTTACCGTTCTTCCAAGAATAAGCTCTGTTCAAGTTTGTTATTAAATTACACTACTCTCAAACTATCGTTAATATCGTTCATTTCTTATATTAGTTCAAGTTTGTTATTAAATTACACTACTCTCAAACAGACCCAGTATCGTTTCGAATTATAAAATCGTTCAAGTTTGTTATTAAATTACACTACTCTCAAACGGCGGCCATGATCTCAATACATCCTTTTGAGTTCAAGTTTGTTATTAAATTACACTACTCTCAAACCGGTCTTGGGCGCATCTGCCCCCTATCCTGGTTCAAGTTTGTTATTAAATTACACTACTCTCAAACCTCAAATAAGTAGATTCAAGAGTATTATGTTTACTAAACGCAGTAATTTATGTTTTTATTATAGTATATCGAAACTATTTTTTCAATATGATTTAAGAATATTTTTTATCAATATTATACTTTTCATGATATTCATACAGCAGATTACAATCGCGTTAATTCATATCTATTACCACTTCGAGTCAATTACTTGTCATACGCGTCATTTTGTACTATAATATATAATCATAAAATATGTTAGTCAAAATAAAATGCGAGAGGTAAAATATGAAAGCTATCGTTTCCGTTATCGGCAAAGACAAAAAGGGAATCATCGCTAAAGTCAGCGCAAAACTCTACGATATGGACATCAACGTCGAAGACATATCCCAAACTATACTTCAAGACCACTTCACAATGATAATGATGGTTAGTCTCGACGATACGAATGAGAGTTTCAGTTCCATCGCCGACGTTCTAAAAAAGACAGGCGAAGAAAACGGCGTCGAGATACGTATTCAGCATGAAGACATATTCAATTCAATGCACAAAATATAATATAGCGAGGACACTATGATTTCGAACAATGAGATAATGGAAACTATCGAAATGATATCGAATCAGCACCTTGACGTGAGGACTATCACGCTAGGCATATCGCTATTCGACTGCATTTCCGAAAATATCGACACCATGTGCCGTAAGGTATACGATAAGATTACGCTATCGGCTAAAAACCTCGTCAAGATAGGCAACGACATAGGCACGGAGTACGGAATACCTATCGTAAACAAAAGGGTATCTATAACTCCCGCGAGTCTGATCTCGGCGGCAAACGGCGGACATATGGAGCTCATACGTACGCTTGACAAAGCGGCGAACGAGATAGGTATCGACTTTCTCGGCGGATATTCCGCTCTCGTCCACAAGGGAATGACCGCGTACGAAAAGACCTTCATTGAAAGCATACCCGAAGCCCTCGCTTCGACAGGAAAAGTATGCTCTTCCGTCAATATAGGCACGACAAAAGCCGGCATTAATATGGACGCGGTGAAGATGATGGGCGGCATAATCAAAAGAGCGGCTTATCTTACAAGAGACCAAGACTCGCTCGCCTGCGCAAAACTCGTCGTATTCGCAAACGCCGTTGAAGACAATCCGTTCATGGCAGGCGCATTTCACGGAGTCGGCGAGAGCGACCTCGTAGTCAACGTAGGCGTTTCGGGTCCAGGAGTCGTCAAAACCGCGCTTGAAAGGGTAAGCGGCGATCTTACCGAAGTAGCGGAAGAAATAAAGAAAACAGCGTTCAAAATAACGAGAGTCGGTCAGCTCGTCGCAAAAGAGGCGTCGAAGAGACTTAACGCGTCATTCGGTATCGTAGACCTGTCGTTAGCTCCTACTCCCGTAATGGGCGACTCGGTAGCGCATATCCTCGAAGAAGTGGGTCTCGAAAGCGTAGGCGCGTACGGAACTACAGCTATCCTCGCCATGCTCAACGACGCCGTTAAAAAGGGCGGCATAATGGCAAGCTCGCACGTCGGCGGATTATCTGGCGCGTTCATACCCGTAAGCGAAGACGCAGGCATGATAAAAGCTACGGAATGCGGCGCGCTCAATCTCGAAAAACTCGAAGCTATGACTTCCGTATGCTCCGTAGGTCTCGATATGATAGCTATCCCGGGAGACGTTCCTGACGATATAATCTCTGCGATAATTGCCGACGAAGCCGCTATAGGCGTAGTAAACGTCAAGACGACAGCAGTAAGAGTTATCCCCGTATACGGCAAAAAAGCGGGAGAATACGCAGAGTTCGGAGGACTGCTCGGAAGAGCTCCCATCATAGAAGTCAACAGATACTCCCCGTCGAAATTCATATCGAGAGGCGGACGCATACCCGCTCCGTTACATTCGAACAAGAACTAACATGGATAAAGGTATAAAAAAAGATCACGAATACGGTAATGAAGAGTTAAACGGCGACGATCTTCAGTCAGCCGAAACCCCTTCTTCATCAAAAGATAACGATAGCCTCTATGAAAGCGGTATATTCGGCTTAGAGGCAGACTGCGAAGGCGAAAACGCCGAAAATGCGAAAAGCAACGAATATAACGCCGAAGAAGAGGAGACGTCTCTATGTCTACGCAACGAAAAACATATCGAGACAGCTAAGAAAATCGGATTCTACTCTCTTATCGTATTCATTTTGTTTTCGCTGCTGTTCGGCGCGTTGAGCCTTTACGATATATGGCAAAACCGTCTCAATATACTGTTCTTAGGCATCGCCGTACTCATGTACGGCATTCAAAATCTGATGATACGCCTAGCTGTAAACAAATGCAAATGCGCAAACTGCTCGGCTTCGAAAAAGCGGCTTGAAAGCATAATAATAATTTGTTTCGCCGCGTTCGTAATAAGCGTCGCGCTGTCGATAACTCTTACCTTTTTCGATATGGCTTGATTTGATAAGAAATATCCCGAATATATCGTTCGGGAATTTTTATATAACGGTACATATGAGTATGTTTTATACCGCGATACCGTAATGATATAAATAAATTCTCTTTGACAAAATACTCTTTGACGTTCAAAAAATTCGTAAACTCACCGCCGATCGTTTTTTTAAGACTTCAAAAAATATGAAGAAATCGTAAAATTTTCTAACAGCGTTACGTTCGCGAAATATATTATTAAAAATAATGTTGAGATTTTATAATATTTATGATATTATTTTTTATAAGAGAAATATAAAAGCAGATACTATTTCTTAAGGAAACATATATGAAAAAAAGATTTTTTGTTATTTCACTTTTACTTGTCGTATTGATAGCGTCGTCGTTTATGCTTTCATCGTGCTCATATTCGCCGCGAGAGATAAAATACGCGTATGAAATAGATAATTCCATAGCAAGAATGAACGGAGACAAGGCTTATACGGAAATGAAAAACAATCCCGACAGAGGATTCAGTATAAGAACGTACTTGACGCTCCCCTCTCCTTCGAACGAAATAGTGAGTTACGCAAAAGCCGACGCCTTCCCCAAGAGCGAAGGAAGCGATAAAGGCGTGACCGCAAAAGAATACGTTGAAAATGAACTTAAAAAATTCCCGGACGAGAACCCGACCGCAACGCTTCTGACCGTCTATCTTACGGAACTCGTCGGCGTGAACGAAATACACACGAACGCCCTTTCGGTTCTCAATTCGTATCTGCGAGCTCTAAGAGATATCAATATGACGGCGACGGTACGCTTTGCATACTATCACGAGGGCGCGGCGATAACGCCGTCCGCCGACAATATAATAAATCACATAGCTTCCATAAAGACCGCTATCACTTCGGGTATAGTCAAAACCGCAGCAAAAGACAGCGTAACGGCTATCCGTACGTCTTTCATCGGCAAAGACGGAGACTTTGAGGACACTTCCGCATACTCGTCGTCCGACGTTAATAAAATCGTCGACGCCTGCTTCCGCCTCTCTACCGACGACATTTTTTCGCAGACGCCCAACGTATCATATAAGAACAATTCTTCGGAATATACGAAACTCATAGATACCGGCTTCTTTAACGACAATATCGAGACCGAGCTAAACTCGTTCACGAGCGGCGGCAAAAAGCAAACGAAAAAAGATTATAAACAATACGTCAGCCAATCGCTTATCAACTATAACACCGCTTCGCTTACCGTAAGATCGCGCTCTTCGATAGACGGAAAGGCAGTCTTAAGACAACTCAAAGACGGTTCTTTCGCTACTTTAGATATATCGTCTAGATACTTTGACAGCGAAGGAAAGGACGACGTCATTAGACTTTGGCAAAATACTCCCATAACAAAGCAAGAGCTTGACGATATGTATCTCCCCTATTACGACGAATGGTTCTTGAATGCGGAAGGCGCTTCGACCAATAGAACGGTGTACGAATATATCAGAGACTTTTTAGGATATAATCTCTCCGCTTCAAATCTTAAAATAGAAAAGAAACCGACCGAGAACAGCGACGGAACGAAATCTATAGTCACTACCGTATCCTTCGTGATCACCAATTACGGACTGTCCGCGCCTCTCACTGTAGATAAATTCAATCTTATAATAAGAAACAACCATACGGGCAAGTATCTTCACACCCTAAACGGAGTAGACCGCTATAACTACGACGCGCGTATACTTGTCTCGGGAGGACAGATGCTCGTCACGCAGGAAATAAACGGAGATATAGACGTAGTTCAAAGCGCTCCTGCAGAAGGCAATAAGGGCTATTCAATAGGCATCCAGCTCTTCAACGATAAGGCGTCGAAAGACTCCTACGTACGTCTCAACAACGACGTTCCTTACGAAAACAACGTCAACTGGATATACAACTATAGATAAAGAATAAAATATTAGCCTTCCGTTTCAAGCGGAAGGCTTTTTCATTCGAATTTTCATATAAAAATCTTAAAAAAGTTAGCAAAATCTCTTGACAAATATCATATAATATATTATTATCATATACGTTCAATGCGAACGTATTATTAATATTCCTCAATAGCTCAGTTGGTTAGAGCACTTGACTGTTAATCAGGGGGTCGTTGGTTCGAGTCCAACTTGGGGAGCCACAATAACGGGAGCTAAGCGTTCCCGTTATTTTTATGAAAGTACCGCTTGCCATACGTGAAGGCAAAATATTCGAGAAACGAATACGCCGAGCTATGTTTATAGGCAAGCCGTAGATATAATATCTGGGTGTGGCGCAGTTGGTAGCGCGCTTGTCTGGGGGGCAAGAGGCCGCTGGTTCAAGTCCAGTCACTCAGACCAAAACAAGGCAAATCTTATATAAGATTTGCCTTGTTCTTTTTGAAAACTAAATGCTGTTATTAAAATTCGAATATTTATAATTCCAGAAATAATATCTTTTACTTAAGTCGCGCCGTCTTTTGCAGCATACGTTCGTTATTTTCCACGTATTCGCCGCTCGTTATATCATTAAGCCACGAAACGTTATCAAGATACCATCTAAGAGTCATATCCATACCGTCTTCGAAGCCGACAGTGGGCGTCCACCCGAGTTTGCTCCTTATCTTCGACGTATCGAGAGCGTATCTGAGATCGTGACCTTTTCGGTCTTTAACGTAAGTTATGAGTTTCTCGTCCCTTCCGAGCATCGTTAGTATAGTCTTAACGACGTCTATATTCGAGCGTTCGATATTAGCGCCGACGTTATATACTTCCCCTGCCCGTCCTCCGTACAGTATCGTTTCTATCGCGCTGCAGTGGTCTTCAACGTATATCCAATCTCTTACGTTGAGTCCGTTGCCGTATAGCGGAAGATTTTCGTTATTTAACGCCTTAACTATCATGAGCGGAATGAGTTTTTCGGGAAACTGATTGGCGCCGAAATTATTCCCGCACCTTGATATAGTAACGGGAAGGCAGTGCGTTCTATAATATGAGAGCGTCAAAAGATCTGCGCCCGCCTTCGAACTGCTATACGGACTCGAAGGACGAAGCGGCGACGTTTCGCAAAAAGCCAAATCTTTCCGTTCCAATGAAAGATCGCCGTATACTTCGTCGGTAGACACTTGATGAAATCTTATATTGCCGTATTTTACGCAGGCGTCAAGCAAAACTCCCGTTCCCAAAACGTTAGAGCGGAGAAAATCCAAAGAACTCTCGATACTTCTGTCAACGTGGCTTTCCGCCGCAAAATTCACTACGGCGTCAAACGTCTCCTTTTCAAATAACGCGTCGATAAAACCACTATCGGCAATATCGCCCTTTACGAACCTAAATTTGCTATTGTCCCAAACTTCATATAGAGATGCGAGATCGCCCGCGTACGTAAGTTTATCAAGACACACTATCTCAAGATCGCCGCGCCTTCTCATTATATACTTGATAAAATTAGAGCCGATGAATCCGGCTCCTCCCGTGACTAGCAATTTCATAGCTCTTTTCCTTCAGAGTTATCGGCATCAGGCGTTACGGCATTATAAGAAGAGTCAATATCGGCGGCATTATTATTGACGCCTAAGGCTTCGCCGTTATCGTATGCCGCGTCGCTATCCTTATTGACGGCGTTGATATCGCAGTTTCCGACGTTCGCTATCTTGATCTTTGCGTTACGCCCTCTCAGCTTAGAAGTAATACCTTTGAGCATTCTCGCCGCAATGTTTTGATAATACTTAAAGTCCTTCGTCCAAAACGTCGCGAGCAAAAATAATACGTTCGGAATAATAAGACACATAACGGTTTTTATCACGAAGCCGCCTACTCCGCCGAGCGTAACGAGAGAGGTGAGATAGTACATACCTACGGCAACGATAGCGGTCGCGGCTACCGTGAGCAAACTCGTGAGTATAAATCTCGACGCAGACCTATTAAAACCTTTTTTGAAAAGAACCCACGTCTCTATCGGAATAGCAATGAATACGGTCGCTATAGTATATCCGAGCATTACGCCGAATACTCCCCATACGTGACCGAGCCCTATGGCAAGACCTATGCCGACGGCTGCCTCTATAAGCGGCTTGTATCTATCGGCTCTGAATAACCCTTTTGCGTCGCGGAAAGTAAGAACGCTCCTTCGCAAATTGATGACGCAAGCGTTGAGCGATATCATTATCACCGTCCAAATTCCGAAAGTGAGACCTTTTCCCAGCCAAATATCTATAAAATGATTGAATAGGCATACGTAGCTTATAAACGAAAAATAGAACAGCCACAACGAAAAGTAATTCATTTTATTGAAAATATCGTATTGCGCGTCTTTACCTTTTTCAACGCAAAGATTCCCGACGCTCGCAGTAACAGACGAGAAAATCATACCGACGAGAGTACCTACCTGCGAAGCGATCGACATATAGTTGCCGTAAAGACCGTTCTCGACAATGCCTACAAAAGCCGATATAACAACAGCCGTCGTATTGAAAATAACCACCGTGCCTATCTTGTGCAACATCATGGCTTTAACGTTGTTGAATATCTTCTTCTTTTCTTCCGAAAGCAATTTGTTCTTCCGATATTTTTTCAAATACGGATATTTTTTATTGGCGATGAGCGCGATGACCGCATTATTTATAATAGTTTTTGCAATCATGATTCCCAAAAAAGCATAGTAGCTTTTCGTAATTAGCAATAAAACTATTTGACCCACCGTCAATAAAATGTTAGCGGAATAATCGACGTAGCTGATTATATACGATCTTTGATCTGCGGAAATAAGGCTTCTTTTATATGCCAACAGGTAACTGAGCACCGTATTTAATAAAAAAAGCGAAAAGTATATTCTGAGCTGACCAAGCGAGAACGGAAGCGCCTCCATATCTTCTTTTATCAAAAACTGAAGTATGGGAATACAGCAAGCGCCCAAAACGGCGACTATCAACGCAACTATTCGATAAACGGTCTTAAAGAAGTTCATTATCTCGGACGTGAGTTCTTCGTCGCCTTCGCTAAGCGGTTTATAGAGAGCGAACGCTATCGCGCTGGCAAACCCGAGCTCCGCCAAATTGAGCGCGTTAAGAATACCCGTAAAAAGATAATTTACGCCGTTGTATTCATTGCCGAGAAGTTTTATGAATATTGATTTTGAAACGAATGACAAAATGAGCGTACACATCATTCCGATGATGCCGACTACTGAATTTTTCATTGATTTTGCCATTCTAGATCCCATTTTCCACCAACCTTACCGCTCGTACTTTCTACATTTATACCGATATTAAAACTTAGTTCCGATCTTTGCGATTATCTCGCCGAGATATTTCTCGTCGTCAAGACGTTCTTCGCTGTGTCCCTTACTGCCCGCCTCATTGACGTATTTCGAAGGGATCGGAACCTTTTCCGTAGCGCCCATACGCATCCACTCGTATTCTATATCTATGTGCCCCGAATCTATTACTCGGTAACCTTCGTTAGTCAAATCGTATGCAAGAGCCGTTGCCGTAGCTCCGAGCGCTATAAGTATGAGAGCGTCCTTTTCTATCTTTCGAGCCTCGTCCATTATTTCGTCGTATTTCAGATAAGCGTTCCTTGAAGGCGCCAATATCCTGCGTATGCTTTTAGCGTTATCGAAAAGATCGTTTCCTACGCCGAGCCTGCTGAATTCTCCCTCTATGAACACTACGTCTTTGTCGTTCCATATCTTCTTTAGGAGTTCGAAATAGCGTTCGCATTTCGACTTGTCGATATAGTCCATATAACATCTTGTTATCGCAAGGTTTCCGTAAGTCGTATTTTCATCGAAATACCTGTAAAACAGATACTTTTTTCTTCTTAAAAAATATCTGAACCACTTCATAGCAACTTCGTTATACTGAGACATATCGTTAAAGACGTCGGGAATACATATGAGCAAGTCGTCTCTCTTCGATTTAAGAACTTGTTTTAGTTTCTGCGCTATGAACGGATCGTAATCTTGAAAACTTTCGTTCATCTGATCAGCCATCATCAACAATTCGCCGTCGCCGTAACGCGTAACCGACAACTCTTTCTCTATTATGAGCTTAAGCGTATCTTCTATGCTCATTACCGAAAGAGGCTTTTTATTTTTGATGAATTTCATATGGATAATATCGTATACTGCTTGAATTTTCGACTTTAACGACATTTATATATCTCCGATTTATATTATTTATGACTTCGACTTGTTTCTAAAAAGCGCCAGCTTTCTAGCGACTGCGTACATTTTGAAATAGATGAGTATCGCCAATATCTTTTGACGCGGGCTCTTAACGTTACGAACGTACGCGCGCATCGTTGAAAACGCCGCCATTCCCGTCTTTCGATACTTCTTCAGCTCTTTCCTTATTCTTCTTATGCCGAAAGCGCTGTATACGTAACATCTCCATATATTGATAAAATTCGAGAATCTGCAATATTTAGCGGTCTCGTCATCTCCCAAAACGCTATAATATGCCGATAAAAATTCGGAAAGTTCCTTATAACTATCGACGTACTCCTCTTTCATATATTTATAATGCGTCGCGACGTTCGAACTATAGGAATAAAAGTAAAGACGTTCGTTCACTGTATTAACTTTCTTCGCTATATTCAAAACGCTAAGAAGATATACGAGATCTTCTGCAATATGGATATCGTTCCTGAACGTAACGCTCTTCGCTATTTCGCTCTTTACGATCATTCGCCATACGTTGCCCATAACGTAATTTTCCGTATCGTATTGAAAATTACTGCGATACCGCTTGTCCGTTACGGTGAGAGCAAACTGAGGCTCTACTCTAGGTATGATCTTATCGCCGTTCACAGTATTATAACCGCAAAATACTATGTCCGCCGACGCGCAGTCGCTATTATTTAGCAGTTTTTCGTACATATCGCGATCGACGTAATCGTCGCTGTCTACGAAAGCGATATAATCGCCCGTCGCGGCAGCTACTCCTTCGTTCCTCGCTATAGATACTCCCCTGTTCTCCTTATTTATGACCTTTACTCTACCGTCTCTATCCGCATACCTAAGACATATCTCAAGACTGTTATCGGTAGATTCGTCGTTTATGAATATCAATTCTATATTTTTGTGCGTTCCGTTCAAAATGCTGTCCGCGCATCTTACGAGAGTTTTTTCGGAATTATAAACGGGTACGATCACGCTTATCTTTATATCGTCCATGACGCCACCGCCTACTTTTTACGACCGAACACGTTTCTTATTTTATTTGCGAATTTTTCTCCGAATATGCGATTAAGCGTACGGTATATCTTTCCTCGGAGTTTATCGCTTTTCTTGACCCAGCTTCCCGCGTAGTGATGAACGGTATACGTATTTTCCGTTAAAACTTTCTTTCCGTTCTTCATATCTATAGGATTGAAATAGTCGACGGCATATATGCGGTAGCCGTCAACGTCCTGCGTCTTGCCGTTAAGTATCAACCCCTTGCTGACGAGATGATCCGTAACGCGATGGCAGACCGTTCTGAGATTCATAGTTCCGTCGCTTTTTATAAAGCTGTCGTTATCGTACTCTTCTATCATTGCTTTGCACATGCCGTTATCCTTATCGCACGCCATGATAAGCCCCGTCGCAACTGCAGTATTCGATTCGAACCCTGCAAAGTTTCTATCCAACAATCCATCTATATCTTTTACGATTTCCACATCCGTATCGAGGTAGATACCGCCGTATTTATTCAACACATAAAAACGAGCGTAATCCGAAACAAACGCCCACTTTTTCATTTCGTACGCTTCTTTGACGTATTTGGATATATTTATATCGAAGTTGTCCTCGTTCCACTCTTTTATTTCGTAATCGGGACAAAATTTCTTCCAACTGTCGATACATTTTTTCAATATCTTAGGCTTGTCTCCCCTTCCGAACCAACAATAGTGAATTATCTTAGGTATCATCTTCTCACCCCGCAGTCTTGAGTAACTTTATTAATGAGCGGAAGCAAACAAAGAATATATACGCTCTGCTCCGTGAACGTCTCCTCAAACGCCGCTATGAATATCAACGCCAACACCGTAATTCTAAGCGACTTTATAACGGTATATTTCCCCTTATATCTGTCGCACGGCAACGAAAACAGGTATATAAACACAAGCATAGGAACTATACCCATTACTTTCCATATTCCCATGAGCGAATTATGTCCGCTCTCCCATTTGTCGGCGTACAACGGATCGAATCCCACTCCGAAAATCGGACTTGAAGCTATCATTTCGAATCCGCTCTTCCACACTCTTTCCCTTCCGGTAAAGAGATTCTTACCGAGAATTATGAGGTCTTGCTCTCCTATCATATTATACAGCAGAACGTAGAAAAACATAATAAAGAACGCGAATGCCCAACCGAATATAAGCAATCTCCTATACTTTTTATCATTCGAGATCATCTTCATATTACGTATCAAATACCCAAACGCGCTAAGAGCAAGCGCCAACATAGACGTTCTTGACTCAGTATTCCATATCAACGCCGTACCTATAACGAAAAGTACGATCGAAACGATCTCAAACGATCTTTTCCTATAGGAATCAAGCGCCGCAACGGTAAACGACGTGATAATAAAAATATAAAATCCCATTGTGTTAGGATTGATTTCTTGATCGAAAATAGAAATATAAAAGACACCGTCTCTCGTCGACGTAACGTATATGAAGAAAAGAAAACATGATATAAGCAAGTAGACGGCTCTTAAGTGCGACTTTTTCAATACTATCTGACCGAACGTCAATAGGAAGAGAATCGTATTTACCGAACGAAGCAAGCTGCCGAGCGAAGTATGGATCACAGTAGCTATCAACATACACACAAAATCCAAAACTATGAGAAACATCAAGCCGGGTCTCATACTCTTATAATTGTTGAAAAATAAGATAGCTCCTCCTATGAAATGCAAAAACAATATAATTATATTATTTTCTCCGGTAATGTCGATAACCAATTTGGAAAGAGACACGCAGACGATAAACAAAACAAGCGCATAATTTATAGCTTCCTTATGCGCATTATATCTTAACAAACTAATATCCGTCTTTTTCCTCTCAAGCGAGTTTACCATTTCCATCGATCATTTCCTAACAGCGAATAATATTCGTATAAAATCAACGTTTTATTATTTTCGAATATTCCTCGATAGTCTCATTCATTATATTATCCCACAAATACCTGTCTTTGACAAGTCTTATTGCATTATTCCCCTTATTTATCCATTCTTCCCGCTCATTAAGAGCCGTTGTGATAGCGTTTGCGATACTTTCGGCGCTATTTCCCGCTCCGTATCCCGCTCCGTACTCCATCATTTCACCTACGAGTCCCGTACCGTCCGTAATAATGCAAGGTATACCGTAACTGAAAGTCTCCAAAATACCTACAGGCATTCCTTCGTGTCTCGAAGTCTGAATAAATATATCGTGACTCAAATATTCTTTTTCTTTTTCTCCGTCGTATACGGGATCGTGCACCTTGACTATATCGCCGACTCCCCTTGCCGATATATATTCCTCGAGCTCGTTACGCCGTCCGTAGACGTCGGGTCCGTATATATCGAGAGTTATCTTCCTTGCTCTGCATATTTCATTTATACTCGTAATAGCGTCGACCATAAGGTCTAGTCCTTTTACCTTCATCTCCAGCCTTCCGATGTATACGAGTCTCATTCCTTCGCCGGAAAACTCTTCCTTACGTACTTTCGGCAAAGTTATTCCGTTAGTCGCGATGAATTTTTCCGCGGTCTTTATCTTGATATTGTCTATCTCGTTCTGTGACAAACACTGTATTGCCTTTGCGTTCCTAATGAACTTATTAAAAAACAAAATATAAGCGACCTTTTTTTTCAACCATTTTTTCTTTAACGCGTCCTCGGCAAGCGAGCCGTGCGGAATTATGATATACGGTATGCCTCTTTTAAGCAACTGCTTATAAATTTTGATATATTGTATCTTATTGACCTCGTTAAACACCACAAAATCGGGAGTTCCCCACTTTTCGGCGACTTCGTCGCAAAATCTCGATATATCATCTATTTGAATTTGACGATCTTTAATAGAGTCTATTTCTACTCCGTTCACGTTCACAAAAGCCGTTTCGACATATTCCGCTTGCTTAATAATATACTGCGGTACTACAACATGCACGCCGTTTCCTTTGGAATTCTTTATACTTGCGATATTCAATATTTTCATTATTATTCCCTATTCTTACTCAGCCGTTTTGTCGATATACTGCCGTTACCGCCGTCGACTTTTCATTAATTATCTCTTTGAATTCATAACAAGGCAGAATTTTCAAAATAGTTTATTTTGATAATTGTTTTTGTAATGCTCTGACCTCTTTTATATTATCTCTCATTCTGAGTGGTTCTATGAAAAAACTGACGGGGCTTGACAGGAACGCCATGACCATAGCGCATAACATCTTAAAATATCTCTTTGCCCTTTTATACGTCATAAGTTTCGTAACGTTATATCTGAAGCGCGCGTAACATCTCTGTCCGAAAGTCATCTTGTCATAATTCGACTTGATGAACTCAAACAGTTTCTTCTCGGCGCGCAGTCTGTTTTCTCCGAGCGTAAGTCCTACCTGCGAACCCCTCGTTGCGACTACGCCGCTATCGTCGCAATATCCTATCTTACATCCCGAACTGATAATATCGTACATAAGATAAAATTCGTCGCCCATATCGGCGCCGTTAAATCCGCCGATCTTTTCAAGCAACGATTTTTTTGCCATAAAAGTATTAGTTCCTGTGATTTTTTTACTCAAATGATATTGCAGTAGCTTACTGTTTTCAAAATCTTTTATTCGTCTGTATTCTCTGAAATCAACTACTCTTTCGTTATCGTCTACGAGTACCTGATTCGTAAAACTCATATCGAGTCCGTTATCGAGCGTATATTTAAGCTGATTCTCTATCTTCGTCGGCAAATATCTGTCGTCGTCGTCAAGAAACGTAATATATTCTCCGCTTGCGCTATCAATTCCGGCATTTCTTGAGCCTACGCTGCCGAGATTCTCCTTATTCGCGACGTAGAGTATCCTGTCGTCTTCTATTTCTCTTATATAAGCCGATAATTCTTCTCTATACTCTAAAAGCTCTTCTTTTGCATTGTCGTCTATTACGACTATCTCTATATTCCTATACGTTTGATTACGCAAGGACTCGATAGCCCTTGCGTAAAATTCTCTCTTCCTTTTATATGATGGAACTATTATGCTGACCTTGACGTCTTCGTTTATCATTTGTCTCTCTCTCCGTCGTTTATTCGCCGATAGCTATATTTTCGTTTTCACGCTCCGCATCGAAACTCTCTTTCATATCTATGAGCTTAGAGTCCGCCTTAACGCTATCATCCATATTCGCCTCTATGTCGGTAAAGCCGCTTTCGTTGTTCCTCTCTTTTGAAATCTGTTTTTCATCCTCTTCGCTTGCGGTCACGAATTCGCCGATCTCATAAGCGTTCAAGGTAGGCTCGGGGGTAAGCTGAGCGCCTTCCTCCGCGATGCTATGCGATCTCGCGTCGCCGTTTTCGACGTTCATAACTTTGACAACGTCCTTTCCTTCGACTATTCCGTCGCGTACGAACACCTTCTTTATAGTTAAAAAGAATATTTTAACGTCAAAAGCGAAACTTATCTTTTCCGCATACTCTTCATCGTAAGATACCTTCTTCTCTATATTTGCGGCGGTAACGTCGCGTCCGTTGACCTGCGCCCAACCGGTAAGTCCCGGTTTTAACTTATCAACGCCCCTTTCGCGCCTTAGTTCGTTGAGCTCCTTTTCGCTGAATCCCGAAGGTCTCGGGCCTATGAGCGACATATCGCCTTTGAGTATACAAATGAGCTGCGGAAGCTCGTCAAGCGAACTCTTTCTTAAAAAAGATCCGAGTTTCGTTATGTACGCGTCCGAATCCAACAACATCGGCGCGCAATCTTTAGGCGCGTCCGTTCGCATAGAGCGAAACTTATAGAACTTAAACGGTTTTCCGTTGACTCCGACTCTTTCAGTTTTGAAAAATGCCGGACCTTTACTGTCGCACCGTACCGCTATCGCGATGATCAACATCGGCAGAGCCAAGACGATAAGACAGCAAAAGCTGAATATAAAATCGAATAATCTCTTAAAAAACTTCCTATACATATTCTTCTCCTTCTCCTTTGCTTTTATAAGTTCGGAACCGCAAAACCCCCGTCGACACGCCGTTCAACTATAGCGATCCCGTATTTTAGCTATCGGTATAGAAACAAGGCTCCGATATTCTTCTCCGCGTCCGTTGATTTCGACTATTACGCATATCGAAATATTTACACCTCGAAATACGTCGGAGAAACGCGCCGCGAACAAATATTGTTGTCGCCTTATTTCGGTTACATTATAGCACAGCGCATTGCAAATAGCAATATGTTTAATGACAAATCTCCTATTATATAACTAATAAAAATATAATATCGCTCATATTTATACGAAAAAGCAAAAAACGGACGTTTATTTGGTGTTCTCTGATTTTTATAATATTACAAAATCAATTATTATTCTTTTCCTTAGAACAACTGTAATAAAAGAAAATCAAATATTAATTTGTTTTCTATTTATAAAATATTCCAAAAATCCTTACTGCGTTCGTCCCCTAATTTCCCAGCAAATTTTATAGAAGACATTTCTTGCCGTTATTTTTTAATAGCGGACCGATATACCGCGACCTGTTTTTAGCGTATTTCTTGGTTCGTTCGGCTTTTTCTTTTATTCCGATAAGGAAAGAATCAATATGTATAAACTCTCATATAAACTAATAATTATCGAAAAACGCGACGGTATAGTAATTTTTGCCAACGGAATAATTCCCGCGTTATAAGCCTTATTATTGCTGTTTTTATGCTGTTGACATCGTCTAAAACCGAGCGATGCTCATTTTTCCCTAACCTCGCGACGTCGCCAAGCAAATAGGCAGAATAAAAATAGTCTGACATTGTAATTGACATTTTGGTATAATTTGGTATAATGGAAATAAAATATAGGCATTATTATCATTATAAAAATAATGCGTCTATAATCAAGAAAAATAAGTTAGTAACACATGGAGAAAAAATGAAAATCGTTATTGTAATCGACCTTTACGACTATCTCACTAACGGCACGGTCATGACCGCGTACCGTTTTGTGGAGGAACTGAAGAAAAAAGGACATACGGTTAAAGTAGTCGCGACCGGCGCGAAGGGTGAGGACTGTTACGAAGTTCCCGAAAGGTACATCCCTCTCGTCACGGAAGTTGCGCGGCTTCAGCAGATAAGATTCGGAAAACCCGTCGTCGAGACTCTCATGAACGCATTTCAGGGCGCCGACGTAATACACTTCTATCTTCCGTTCAAGCTTGAGAAAAAGGGACGCAAGATCGCGGAACAGATGGGCATACCCACTACTTCCGCATTCCACCTGCAACCGGAAAACGTAACCTACAACGCAGGTCTTAAGTGGTCTAAACTCGCGCCGCTCGTCCTTTATTCGGGATATAAAACACGGTTTTATAAATACTTTGATCATATTCACTGTCCTTCGGTATTCATTGCCGATCAACTGAGAAAACACAAGTACAAAGCAAAACTTCACGCCATATCAAACGGCGTAGACAGAGACTTCGTGCCGTCTGAAAGCAAGCGTGAACTCGATATGGATCGCATCAAAATTCTGATGGTCGGACGTTACGCCAACGAAAAGCGTCAAGACGTTCTTATAAAAGCTATCGCGAAGTCGAAGTATGCAGACAAGATACATCTTACTCTTGCGGGAAAAGGACCGAATCTCAATAGATATAAGCGTCTTGCGGAAAAGTATTTGAAAAATCCCGTGACGTTCGGATTCTACAACAAAGAAGAACTCATTGACGTCATCAACGATTCTGACATATACGTTCACGCGGCTGACGTCGAAATAGAGGCGATCGCCTGTATCGAAGCCTTCGCGTGCGGCGTCGTGCCAATTATCGCGAACTCGCCGAAATCCGCAACTCCGCAGTTCGCTCTCGACGACCGTTCTCTTTTCAAAGCGGGCAGCGCTAAAAGCCTTGCAGAGAAGATAGACTACTGGCTCGACCACACCGACGAGCTGAAGGATATGTCGAAAAAATACGTCGAGCACGGCAAAAAATACAGCATAGACTATTCGATAAGCAAAGCGGAAGAGATGTTCAAAGAAGCCATTGCCGACTATAAGGAAAAGCATATGCTTTCCAAGAAGGAAATGAAAAAGAAATCGAAACAATTCGTCAAAAAATCGAAAATATTCCGTTTCTTCTCATGGCTTTTGTATTACTTGATAGCGACGCCCGTCGTGTGGCTCATCGCAACGTTCGGCTACGGACTCAAGATCAAAGGCAAAAAGAACCTCAAAAAGGTCAAAAAATCAGGCGCTGTATCCGTGAGCAACCACGTCCATTTACTCGACGCGACGTTCAATGCTCTCGCGCTCCATCCTAACAAAGTGGTATTCACGGCTCTCGAACAGAATTTCAAGATACCGGGAGCGGGACTTGTCCTTTCGCTTATCGGAGCTATGCCTGTGCCCGACAATATTAAGGATACCCGTTTCTTTATGAGAACGGCTAAAGACCTTCTCAAGAAAAAGCGTATCGTGCATATTTACCCCGAAGGTCATCTCATCAACTACTATGCCGGCGTGAGAGAATTTAACAGGGGAGCGTTCAAAATGGCGTGCAACGCGCAAGTTCCCATACTGCCTCTTCTCATCAGCTGGAGAGAAAGAAAGGGATTGTTCAAGATACTCCTTCCGTCAAAGCCGTGCGCGACGATCACGATACTTGATCCGATAAAGCCCAACTATATTCTCCGCAGCAGAGAACAGGAAAAGGATCTGATGTCGAGAACGTACGAAGCTATGACAGCCGAATACGAAAAGCTGAACGCAAACGGCGCGGTAGACTACTACAAAATGAACGACATCACGCCCGAAGAATTCAAGACCAAGAATCAGAAAAAAGAAGAATCGTTATTGAAAGAAGCGGACAACAGCTTACAAATTGCGACGGACGAAGAATCGACGAACGTAAAAGCCTCCGATACCGACGCGGAAAATAACGAAAACAATACTTAACTAAAAAGTTAAACCGCTTTATTGACAAAAACCATACAAACAAAAACGCCGTCCCCGCGATTTGACGAAGGAGACGGCGTTTTAATATCTAAAAGCGTAGCTAAATTATCAATCGCTTGCGATTCGAGCAAATAACTTTGAAGCCATATCGCTAAGCCTTTCTTTTTTGCTTCTGTAGATACGCTCTATTTCTATTATCTTTTCAAGATATTCTGAAACGTTGTCTTTCGTCATAGCTCCCGACATAACGGCGCAACCGAAAGCTCCCGCTTCCATTACATATCTCGCGTTAGTTGCGTCTATGCCTCCTATCGCAAAGACAGGGATAGAAACCGCCGAGCATACTTTACTCAAAAACTCGAGTCCTCTCGGAGGAAGACCTTTCTTGCAATCGGTCGCGAAGATATGCCCGACCATCAACGCCGAAGCGCCCTTTTTCTCCGCTATCTCCGCCTCTTCTTCGCTGTGAACGGAAACTATAGTTTTAACGTCTTTTTTGTATTCAAATTCCGCAAAAGGTACAGATATGCAGCTATAATTACGCATATTTGGATTGTTGACGAATATCTTATCTAACGCGCTGAGCCGCTGAAGAAAACTTTCGCATTCCTCTCTCGTCCAATCTTTTTCCCTAAGGACTACGGCGTCGACGTCAGCCTTGCAGACCATCTCCAACCTCTCTTTGAAATCTCCTTTTACGAGTCTTCTATTCGTAACTACAAGCATAATATTCCTCTTTTATATCTACCGTCTTATTTTAATATCCGTCGCGACATTGCGCGCTCCGATAAGATAAAATTTTATAACGCTTTTAAGACGCGAGATTCAACTAAAGCAGATAAGCCGTATCGGTATACACCGGTTGCAATCCGAATCTCTTTATCGCGTTATCGACCTCTTCGACGCTTCTCGGGTCGCTTATCTCGAACTGCTCGTCTCCCTTATTATCGCCCTCGTGTCCTCCGACGCCTACCTTGACGCCTGCGGATATTTTCGTCGCCGCGAGTCCTATGACGCGATCGCGAAATCCCGCTCTCTCCCTTGTGGAAATAGTGATCCCCGCGAACGGCATGAGAAGCCTGTACGCGAGCATTACCTGAAGAAGCTGTCTCTCGTGAACGTCTTTTGGATTGTTCTCCTCGTTATTGATGTAAGGTCTCATTCTCGGAACGGAAAACGAGATCTCCGCGCTCGGATACTTCTTTTGCACGAGATACGCGTGGACTCCCGCGGAGAACGCATCCTTTCTGAAGTCGTCGAGTCCTAACAGCGCGCCGAAACCCACTCCTCTCATGCCGCCGATAATAGCCCTTTCCTGCGCGTAAAACCTATAGGGAAATACTCTCTTGCTTCCCGATAGATGCTTTTCGGCATATCTCTCCTTGTCGTACGTTTCCTGATATACGCTGACGTAATCCGCTCCGCGCTCGTGAAGATAGCGATATTCGTCGCAGTTGACGGGATATATCTCGACGCCTATAGTGGAGAAGTATTCCTTCGCTATTTGAACGGCTTCTCCGATATATTCGACGCTCGACATATTGCGCGATTCGCCCGTTAATATGAGAATTTCTTTAAGTCCCGTCTTGGCGATCGTCTCCATTTCCCTGCGAATCTCCTCTGCGTTGAGTTTTCCCCTGTGTATCTTATTCTTGCAGTTGAATCCGCAGTATACGCAGTTATTTTCACAGTAATTTGCAATGTAAAGAGGAGTGAATAGCGTTACGCTGTTGCCGAAATGCTTCCTCGTCTCGATCTTGGCTTTCTTCGCAATATCTTCGAGAAAACCGAGCGCCGCAGGAGAGAGCAACGCGCCGAAATCGTCGAGCGAAACGGTTTCTTTGCTCAAAGCTCTCTTAACGTCTTCTTCCGTATACTTGTTATAGTCGTATAAAGCACGGTACTCAAGTACTTTATCGAGCATATCGGAATCAATGATCTCCATATTTTCACGGTACTGCATAATATCAGTCAACATCTTCAATCCTCCAAAAATCCCGTAAGCGGACTCGAAGCCTCGGCTTTGCCCTCGAGCACTCTGCCGAGACCCGAAAGATATGCGAGTCTGCCCGCTTCGATAGCGTTTTTGAACGCCTTCGCCATATAGTCGACGTTGCCTGCCGTAGCTACGGCGGTATTCGCCATTATAGCGCCGGCGCCCATTTCCATCGCTTCGCACGCTTCGCTTGGTCTTCCTATTCCCGCGTCAACTATTATCGGTACGCTTATCTCGTCTATAAGTATCCTTATGAACTCCTTCGTCGAAAGCCCCTTATTCGTGCCTATCGGCGAACCGAGCGGCATAACCGTAGCCGCTCCCGCATCCTCTAAAGCTCTCGCAGTATAGAGATCGGGATACATATACGGCATCACGATAAAGCCCTCTTTTGCAAGTATCTTCGTAGCCTTCACCGTCTCCTCGTTATTCGGAAGGAGGTATTTGCTGTCTCCTATGACCTCGACTTTCACAAAATCTCCGCACCCCAGTTCTCTCGAGAGTCTGGCTATCCTTACGGCTTCTTCGGCGTTTCTTGCTCCCGAAGTATTGGGAATAAGAGTTATCCCTTCGGGAATGTAGTCGAGGATATTATTTATTCCGCCCTCGTTCACGCGACGCAGAGCTACCGTTATCATTTCAGCCCCCGCGTTATTGATAACGCTGTTCATCAGCTCGAGAGAAAACTTGCCCGAGCCCAAAATAAATCTCGAGTCGAACTCGCGTCCGCCTATTATCAATTTGTCGTTATTCATTTATTTATACCTCCATAATATTCATCAATGATCTTAAGACTTCGTTAGCCTGATGCCCTGCCGTTATCATAACGCGCGGAGACATCAATCCCTCTCCATCGCGGGCTTCGCTGACGCCGTCTCCTACGACGTAGAGCCTTTTCAAAGTCCTCTTGGTCGCTATTTCGTTGCCGCTGCCGTAACCTGCCATACCCGAGCAGGCGACTACTGTCTTGTCAGTCTCGCCTATCAGCGTATTGACAAGCGTCGCTTTGCACTCGGGATCGTCGAACGCCTCTACGACTACTGACGCATTGCAAAAGACTTCTTTTACGTTCTTTTCGTCAATATAGCCGTCGAAGACGTCGACTTCCATATAAGGATTGACGCTCAAAAGGTTTTCCCTAGTCGCCTCCGTCTTTTTGCGTCCTAGGTCCTTTATAAAGTAACACTGTCTGTTGAGATTACTGGGTTCTACGACGTCATAGTCCGCAATGACGAGCTTGCCGACTCCTAGCCTTGCAAGCGCGAACGCTACGTGAGAGCCGATACCGCCGAGCCCCGCGATACCTACGACGGCGCTTTTGAGCGCGTCGTTCACGCAAGGCGTGTTCCTCGCCTTCATCATTACCTCGAGTATCTCCGCGCTAGGCATCACGCCCTTTTTTATGAAAACCACGTCGTCGCCGTCCTTGATCTCTCTGTCGGATCTCATATTGAATCCGTTGACTATGACGATATCGGCGTCGCTTGAAACCTCATCTCTTAGGCCGAACACAGTAGTCTTATCCGTATCGGTTTCCCTGCCGTTCAATCTTATCTTCATATCAGCCGCCCCCTACGAATCCCACTATCTCTATAACGTCGCCGTCTTTGATCTTCGTCGCCGAATAATCCTGTTTCTTCAAAATCTCGCCGTTGACCTCCACAGCTATTCTTTTAAGAGAATAGCCCTCCCTTTCAAGATACTCTGCAAAAGTGATATCGCTGATATCCGTATTCTTCCCGTTGATCCGCGTCATAGTCGCCTCCTTCTTATCAGTCTTTCATCTGATTTCAATATTTGATCGCTATTCATGTTAGCCTTTTTATATCGGTTTCTCTATTTTTCTATCGAAAAAGAGCGCGCAAAATCGCACGCCCTTTCGGTGGTGTTCCCCATTTAATTTAGTTTTCTATATTTCGCATTATCTTCCGAAACAGAACGATACGCGTTATATTTCGATACATAGACTATTTCAAAGCATCAAAAATGAACATACATATGATACAGTTTATATTTTTTACTTCGAACAGAGCTTTTATATCCCTTGGTTTTCTACGGCTAACACTCTATATCCGACTTTTATTATTTCTCAGCCGTCACGACGACGCTCTTTGGAATATTGTAGACGTGATTGAGCGGTCCGTCTCCGTGTCCGAGATTCATATTGTCGGCTATCGCCCCGAATACGTAGGCTTTTGCATTCTTTACTGCGGCGAGCATATCGTATCCGAGCGCAAGATCGCACGCTATAGCTGACGAAAGAGTGCATCCCGTGCCGTGCGTATTTTTGTTGTCTACTCTGTCGGCGCTCAGCCAAACGAACCTTTCATCCTCGCCGTAAAACAAATCGTCAGCGTCGTTCTTAAAGTGTCCTCCCTTTATAAGGATATTTTTCATACCCATATCGCGCATACGGATAGCCGCTTTTTCGGCGTCGGACTTACTCTTAATGCATATACCCGTAATAGCTTCCGCTTCGTGAATATTCGGAGTGACAATATCGGCAAGGGGCAAAAGACGCGTGAGCAAAGTCTCCATAGCTTCGTCCGATAACAGTTTATATCCGCTGGTCGAGATCATAACGGGATCGACGATAAGATACTTCGGCGAATACTCGATCATCTTATCGGCTATCGCCTTGATTATCTCCGTCTCGGACACCATACCGACCTTGACCGCGTCGGGCGTTATATCGCTGAATACGGCGTCTATCTCCTCTCTTACGAAGCTCTCGGGAACGTTGAGTATTCCGTATACTCCCGTCGTGTTCTGCGCCGTAAGCGCCGTAATAACGCTCATTCCGTACACGCAATGCGCGGTCATAGTCTTAAGATCCGCCTGTATTCCCGCTCCTCCGCTGGAGTCTGAACCCGCGATAGTGAGGACCTTAACCATTCTTGACCTCCTTCATTAGCGAAAGAAGTCTTTCCGACTCTCTTCTCTTGTCGTCGGCCTTGAGAATACCCGACACTATAGCCGCCCCCGCGACTCCGCTTCCGCGAAGTTCGAGAATATTCTTATAATTGACGCCGCCTATCGCGACTACGGGAATATCGACGGCTTTTACGATATCGGAAAGGACGTCAACGCTTATAGTCTTCGCGTCGCTTTTGGTAGCCGTTCCGAATACGGCTCCGACTCCTAAATAGTCAGCTCCGTCTGCCTCGGCTCTCTTCGCTATATCTACGCTTCTTGCAGACGATCCTATGATAAAATCTTTCGGCGCAATCTTCCTGACTTCGGCTATCGCGGAGTCGCTCGCTCCGAGATGTACGCCGTCGGCGCCGACTTCGATAGCGACGTCCGCGTCGTCGTTTACTATGAAAAGTACGTTATATGTATCCGTGATTTTCTTTATCGCTTTGGCTTTTTCGAGAAAGTCCTGCTTCGTGATATTCTTCTCTCTCAGCTGAATAGCGCTAGCTCCGCCGAGTATCGCTTCTTCAACGACGCTCTCCAAAGTCTCGCCGTCCTTGAGCCAGCTCCTATCGCTCACAAGATATAGAGTGAGCATATCGGAAAGGCTCCTGCCCTTAAACTTGTCCGTCGCCACCGTCATATAACGTCAACGTCCTCGCCCTTGAGCACTTTATTCATATTCCTTACCGCGCACATTTTTCCGCACATCGTGCAGGTATCGTGATGCTCGGGAGTCGACTCCGTTCTATAACGTCTCGGCTTCTCTTCGTCTATAGCAAGCGAGAACATTCTCTCCCAATCGAGATCTTTGCGGGCGGTACTCATCTCGTTATCCCAGTCCTTAGCTCCCTTTAAGCCCTTTGCTATATCGGCGGCGTGCGCCGCTATCTTCGATGCGATGATGCCCTCTTTCATATCATCGAGATTAGGAAGTCTCAGATGCTCAGCCGGAGTAACGTAACACAAAAACGACGCTCCGTGCGTTGCGGCTATCGCTCCGCCTATTGCGGAAGTGATATGGTCGTAGCCGGGGGCTACGTCGGTCACTATCGGTCCGAGAACGTAGAAAGGAGCTCCCTTGCATATCGTTCTCTGTATCTTCATATTAGCTTCTATTTCGTTGAGCGGCATATGTCCGGGACCTTCTATCATTACCTGAACGTCTTTCTCCCACGCTCTTTTGGTCAGCTCTCCTAAAGTTACGAGCTCCTCTATCTGCGAAATATCGCCGCTGTCGGCAATAGAGCCCGGTCTGCATGCGTCGCCGAGCGACATCGTAACGTCGTATTCTCTGCATATGTCGAGTATCTCGTCGTAATATTCGTAAAAAGGATTCTCATTGCCCGTGAGCTCCATCCATGAGAAAATGAGCGAACCGCCTCGCGAAACGATATTCGTAAGGCGTTTTGCCTCTTTGAATCTCTTTGCGGTATTCCTATTGATGCCGCAGTGTATCGTCATAAAATCGACGCCGTCCTCGGCGTGCATTCTCACTACGTCTATCCACTCTTTCGCGGTTATTTCCTTCAGAGGCTTGTTATAATACACTATAGCGTCGTATATCGGCACCGTACCCAGCGTCGCGGGACACTCTTTCGTGAGCTTACGCCTGAATACCTTCGTATCTCCGAACGAACTTAGATCCATAATAGCGTCCGCGCCCATTTTGACGGCGTTCTCGACCTTCGCCATTTCGCACTGCATATCGAGACAGTCTCTCGACGTTCCGAGATTGACGTTAATTTTGGTCTTCAGCGAAAAACCTATTCCGCGCGGCTTTAGGCACTTATGATTCTTGTTAGCGGGGATAATTACCGTACCTTTCGCGAGCTCTTCCATAAGCGACTCGATAGAGATATTCTCTTCTCTTGCGACTGCTTCCATTTCTTTCGTAACGATACCGCGTCTCGCCGCGTCCATCTGCGTCGTATAATCCATGATCTACTCCTTATAATCAAAAAACCGCCCCTATGCGGACGGTTCCCTCTCGATACAAAGCTAAAATATGCTCCCTACGTTGGTATTATCCACATCAGGTTATGGGTCGGAATGCGCAATTCCCTCTCAGCCTGTACTGCAAGCTCCCCTTGTTATTATCCATTATATTGATAGTATTATAGCACAAAGCCGCATCGAAATCAAGTACTCTTAATAAATTGTCCGCGTCAAGTCCTCTCTTTATTCCGATAATTCCGTAATTATGCTAAAGCCGACGTGAAGCGACGATAGAAGGGAAAGCGGCTTATCATTTTAATTCAGAGCGTAACAAGCTATTCGAGAGGGGGCGGGCTGTTATTATTTTTCTTCTTCGACTTCGTATCGCACATCCCTGACAGGTCGCCGTCGCAACAGTCTCCCTCTGAAAGCAAAGCAAGCGCGGCCGCCAAAATGATATAATATATGAATACGTACCCCACGTTAATTTTGCTGATAACGTTATCTTCCGTATAAAAATACAACGCTTCTCCTATCATTATGCTCATCGCGACAGCCGACATAACGGCGCCCTCTATAAAGAGCGGGCTCGCCGAGCAGTATACAGAAAACACGATCGTCAAAACAAACAACGATATTGCTAAAAGTATTGAAACCGTCAATTTATACACTTTAGACCCTAAGAGAAAGAGCGGCGTCTTAGCTATAAAGAAAAGCGTGAAAGCTCCCGCAACGATGAGATTATCGGGGAAGGGATATATTCCGAACTTCGAAAAAACCGCCGCGATGATCATTCCTATAACAAGCGAGAATATTACCGAAACGCCGTAAAGCAAATTCTTACGTCTTTTATGAACGATAAAATACGCTATAGTATTAATAACGCCGAGCACAACTGCGACGGACAATCCCGCCTGCCACGGCAGTTTTGCAAACGCAAAGTATGCGATATAGATCAAAAACGGCGAAAAAGTCTCCGTCAATGACGCTTTTAGATAATCTTTATTCATAAACTTTCTCTCTTCCTAAAACAATTACTTTACTGCGGTTTCAACGCGCTTATCAATGCTCGCGAGCTTCTTAAAGACGCGTAATATAATATTTGATTTCAATTTATTATATCATCGCATAGGCTACGTGTCAATATATCCGCAAATCGCAATATTCGAGCCTACGTCTGATCGACCGTTCAAGCCGTGATCTCAGTTCAAAAAATTATTAAAATTCTATTATAATTCGATACGCTTTTTCCGTAGAAGTGCTAAAATATCAGCTATGAATACGTTTTTAGAAAAAACGGGAAGATTTGCCCGCAAAAATATCGTAATGCTGATTGCGTTTTCGCTTGCGCTCGTCACGTGCTTTTTTATTCCGCCCGATAAGAATTATCAGGGGTATTTCGATTTGCGTACGCTGTCGTGCCTGCTTGCCACGCTCGCCATCGTATGCGCGCTGAAAAACGTCAATTTCTTCTATTTTCTAGCCGAGAAGACTGTAAAAGTATTCAAGACGGCGCGAGCATCCGTTATCGCGTTGGTATTCATCACATTCATAGGTTCTATGCTCATTGCGAACGATATGGCTCTTTTAACGTTCCTGCCGCTCGGATACATCGTACTGACGAGAGCAAAGAAAGAAAAGTATATGATCTTCACCTTCGTTATGCAAAACATCGCGGCAAACCTCGGAGGGATGCTCACTCCTTTCGGAAATCCGCAAAATCTATACCTATATTCAAAGTTCGATATACCAACGCTCGAATTCATAAAGATCATGATCATCCCTTTCACAATATCAGTATTGCTCATTACGGCGTGCTGTTTCATCTTCGTAAAAAAAGAACCGCTCGCCTTCGAAGGAGAAACGGTTCGTCCCGAGCCCAAACGCTCGATACTGTATCTTATCTTGTTCGTTTTGTCTATCGTAATGGTGTTTAGAGCGATCCCCTATTGGATAGGATTGCCGATCATCTTGATCGTCCTTCTAATAGTCGACAGAAAGGCTCTTCTTGCCGTCGATTATCCTCTTTTATTCACGTTCGTATTCTTTTTCATCTTCGCGGGGAATATGGCGAGAATAGAGCCCGTGCGTACGTTCTTCTCTAATTTATTGAACCTAAACACGCTATTATTCAGCGCTCTTTCCTGTCAGATAATAAGCAATGTTCCGTCGGCTATCCTTCTTTCGCAGTTTACCGACAATTACGCGCCGCTTTTGATAGGCGTGAATATCGGCGGAGTGGGAACTGTTATTTCATCGCTTGCAAGTCTCATCACCTTTAGAGAATACTGCGCGCATAACGCCGGCAAAGGCGGAAAATACCTCGCAGTTTTCTCCGCTTTTAATTTTTCGTTTTTGATAATATTGACGGGCGTAATGCTTTTGCTCGGCAGCCTAGTATAAATAAAGTTACCTCTAAACCCTTTACTAAAGCCAATACTTTCAAACCAACTATTGCTTCGTTTTGTATCTTTGATCGTTCGAGTCCGTTAACCCAAAGCGATATAAAGATCCTTTAACAAAATAGACGGAGAGCGTACACTCTCCGTCTTAATTATTTTGTGTTACATTCAAAATCCAACAGCCTCGTTAGAATTTATATATCTTACTTGCCGTAATAAGCCTTGAGATACATTTCCTTCATCTCGCTCATGAGCGGATAACGCGGATTAGCGCCTGTACACTGATCGTCGAACGCCTGCTCTACCATCTCGTCGAGGTTAGCAAGGAAATCCTCCTCTTTGACGCCGAAATCCTTTATCGTCTTAGGCATACCTACCGCAGCCTTAAGCTCCTCTATCTTATCTATGAGCTTATTGACTTTCTCTTCGTTGTTCTTTCCTTCGATCTGGAGGAAGTCTGCTATTTCTGCGTATCTGTCGAGAGTATGCGGGAATTCATACTGCGGGAAAGTACCCATCTTAGGCGGATTGGGAACCATATTATACTTCATTACCTCGGTGATGAGAAGAGCGTTCGCAACGCCGTGAGGAATGTGATGGAACGCGCCGAGTTTATGCGCCATAGAGTGGCAAATTCCGAGGAACGCGTTAGCGAACGCCATACCTGCCATACAGGAAGCGTGAGCCATCTTCTCCCTTGCTCTCGGATCGTTAGCGCCGTCATTATAGCAACGCGGAAGATACGTAAAGATATTCTCTATAGCCTTGAGCGCTATACCGTCGGTGAAATCGGTAGCGAGCATCGAACCGTAAGCCTCGATGGAGTGCGTCAACGCGTCAACGCCCGACGCGCTGGTGAGTCCCTTAGGCATATTCATCATAAGGTCTGCGTCGATAATAGCCATCTTGGGAAGGAGTTCGTAATCGGCAAGCGGATACTTGTGATGAGTCTTCTCGTCGGTAATGACCGCGAACGGAGTAACTTCCGAACCCGTACCTGCCGACGTAGGAACAGCTATAAAGTAAGCCTTTTCTCCCATCTTCGGGAAAGTGTAAACTCTCTTACGTATATCCATAAATCTCATAGCGAGATCCTGGAAATCTACTTCGGGGTGCTCATAAAGGACCCACATTATCTTACCTGCGTCCATTGCCGAACCGCCGCCGATAGCGATGATGACGTCGGGCTTGAACTCAGCCATAGCCTTAGCTCCTTCTTTAGCGCAAGCGAGCGTCGGATCGGGAGCGACGTTATAGAACGTATGATGATTGATTCCCATATCGTCGAGGTGCTTCGTGATAGCTTTGGTATATCCGTTATTATAGAGGAAAGAGTCGGTAACTATGAAAGCTCTCTTCTTTCCCATTACGTCTTTAAGTTCCTTGAGTGCAACGCCGAGACAGCCTTTCTTGAAATAAACTTTCTCCGGAGCTCTGAACCACAACATATTCTCTCTCCTTTCTGCAACAGTCTTTATATTGATGAGGTGCTTTACACCTACGTTTTCCGATACGGAGTTACCGCCCCACGAACCGCAACCGAGCGTGAGCGACGGAGCGAGCTGGAAGTTGTAAAGATCGCCTATACCGCCCTGCGAAGAAGGAGTATTGACAAGTATTCTGCAGGTCTTCATTGCATTATAGAACTTCTCGAGTTTGTCTTTACATCTTATCGTATCGAGATAGACCGACGAAGTGTGTCCGTAACCGCCGTCTGCGACGAGTATCTCAGCCTTTGCGAGAGCGTCGTCGAAATTCTTAGCCTTGTACATAGCGAGTACCGGCGAGAGCTTCTCGTGAGCGAACGGTTCGCTCGGCTCGACGGACTCTACCTCTCCTACGAGAACCTTAGTATTCGCGGGAACTTTTATACCTGCAAGCTCGGCTATCTTCGCCGCGGGCTGTCCTACGATAGCGGGATTGACCGTGCCGCCGTCGCGAAGTATTATCTTACGAACGGCGTCGATCTCGCCAGCGGTAAGGATATGAGCGTTACGCGCCTTGAGTTCTTCCTTAACCTCTTTGTATATCTTAGCGTCAACGATTATCGACTGCTCCGAAGCGCATATCATACCGTTGTCGAAAGTCTTGGAGTGGATAACGGAATTGACCGCAACCTTAACGTCGCACGACTCGTCCATGATAGCGGGCGTATTTCCGGGTCCTACGCCGAGAGCCGGCTTACCTGAGCTGTACGCTGCCTGAACCATTCCGGGACCGCCGGTCGCGAGTATTATGTCAACGTTCTTCATAAGGACGTTGGTTCCTTCTATAGACGGCTCGTCGATCCAGTCGATGATGCCCTCTGGAGCGCCTGCCTTAACTGCGGCTTCGAGTACGACCTTCGCCGCCTCGATAGTACATTTCTTAGCTCTCGGATGCGGAGAGAAGATGATACCGTTACGAGTCTTGAGCGAAATGAGCGCCTTGAATATAGCCGTAGACGTCGGATTCGTCGTCGGAATAACGGCTCCGATAACGCCGATAGGCTCTGCGACCTTCTTTATGCCGAAACCGTTGTCCTCTTCGAGAACTCCGCAGGTCTTGGTGTCTTTATAAGTATTGTAAATATACTCGGACGCGTAATGATTCTTTATCACCTTATCCTCGACAACGCCCATGCCTGTCTCTGCATGAGCCATCTTAGCGAGGGGGATACGCTGCTTGTTAGCTGCGAGCGAAGCGCACTTGAATATGTGATCCACCTGCTCCTGCGTGAACGTTGCGAACTGCTCTTGAGCTTTACGAACTTTAGCGATCTTCTCTGATACGAGTTCTGCAATAGTCAATTCATTTGCCATTTATTATATCCTCCAAAAATTATATTCTCTGAATAAATGCGGTAATATCTATACTCTACCGATTCTTTCCTTTTTAGCCTCCTGATATACTGAATATCGCCGGCGCAAAGGAATAAAGTCGATTTCGTTAAATATTTAACAACCATTTTTCATATATTACACCAATTAAAATAATTAGTCAACTGTTTTTCGTAAAATTTGTGAAAAAAGTAACAATTTATTTTTTCGCGTCTTTTGCCGTCCGTTTATCGGTCACTGCTGTCTGAGTATTGCTTTTCGATAGCGATATATCGAGCGAAGCGTACCGTCGGCAGATCCTATATCTTATATCAGTCGAAGCAATAAAACAATCGCCTCTCTTCCTTTCTGGATATTTCCGATATATTATAATATCTTATATAATTTTATCCATATAGTTTCATCTTGTCAAACGCTATTAGGTCTAATTCTACGCAATAAGCGCCCTTTGTTGGAAATGAGTATTTCCGAAACCGTATTTCTCTCCAATATCCCGACGCCGACTATATAGATAAAGGCGTCGCGAGACGTTCGATTGCATTTTCAACGCATTTTGTCACGGCGTATTGATACCCGCAATGCTCAGCAATACGGAACCAGAGTCATGATATCGGGAAGGCACTCTTCGAAAAACATTTTATACGCGGCGCACGTATCCATATCCCTTCTCTCTCTTTTACATCCGCCGCCCCTGCAGTAACGGAAAATATCGCACTGAGCGCACTTCAATGAGATATCGAGCGACTCTTTCAAAAACGATTTGAACGCCTCCGAATCTTCCAGCTCCTCAAACGAAGACTCGCATATATTTCCGATACGGCGATCGTCGCTACAGTAAAAGTCGCAGGGATAGACGTCTCCGTCGCTCTCTATCACGAACTGTTTTGAACAGCGTCCGCTCATACCGCATTGCTCGGGTTCTCTGCCCGCCGCAAGACGTACTATATTGTCGAAAAGTCTTACGCTGACGTATTCGCCCGACATAAAATAACGGTAATACGACCTAAACAGCTTTATCAAAAATTCTCCGTATTCCTCGCCGCTCAGATATATTCCTCTCTCGTCGCCGTTTATTACGTAAGGCTTAAGGCATGGAATAAACTGAAGGTATCTGATACCTCTGTCTGCAAAATCGCAAAATACCTCGTCGATATTATCGGCGATATCTTTAGTGACCACGCTAAGAACGTTGAACTCGATTCCGCGCTCCGATAGAAGTTTTATATTCTTAACGACGCTATCGACGGTCGCATCTCCGCCGCTTTCGACTCTCAGCGCATTGAACTCCTTTATTCCGCTGTCGAGCGATATGCCGACGAGATAGTCTTTCAATATTTCGCACCACTCTTCGTCGATAAGCGTGCCGTTAGTCTGTACGGAAAGCATGACCGAGCCGTTATATACATTATATTCCCCGATCGCTCTGTTGACACTTCGAAAAAATTCCTTTCCGCTAAGAAGAGGCTCTCCGCCCTGAAACGTTATCGCAAGAGTTCCGCCGTCAGTGTATTCGAAAGCGCTGCGGATAACGGTATCGAGCGCGCCTTTAGTCATATACCCGTGAGAGAAATCTTTGCGATTCTCCGCTATCGAACGATAAAAACAATACGCGCAATCCATATTGCACATACTCGAAGAAGGTTTTATCATTATGGATAGATTTCTTTTCATAAAACGCCCTTATTTATCTGTACTTGGTATATTGAAATTTATAAGTCGCTCTTTGTTTTGAATCGCGCTTCTCCGCGAGCGAGTTTTGAAATTACGCTCTCGGAAATATCTCTTGACATCTGTCCGAGCGCCGAAGCAGCGTTTTTACCGTGATAGTCGCTGCCTTGCGTAATAATGAGCGCGTTCTTTCTCGCCAGAAAACATAGCCTTCTTTCCGTATCTGTATCGTGCGACGGATAATAACATTCGAGCCCCATAAGTCCGTATCTTTTAAGTCCCTCTATAAGAGAGGGAAGTATTCCCGTATCGAGGAACTTCGAAGGGTGCGCGAGAACAGGTATTCCGCGCGCCTCGCGTATTATCTTAACGGCTTCGAGCGGCGTCATCCTCCCCGACGGAACGTAGCAGGAGCCTTTAGACCCCAAATACAGATCGAACGCCTCGTTTATCGACTTCACGTAACCTTTTTCCTTGATTAGAAGAGCTATGTGCGGTCTGCCTATACATCCGCTTTTGAGTTCGCCGAAATCGACGCGTATATTTTTGGCGTTGAGTTTTTCTATTATTTTCTCGGCTCTCGCCTTTCTCTTCTTAATGAGCGTATCGACCGTCTCCGTTATTATATCCGCCTTATAGTCGAATCCGTATCCGAGGATATGGACCTCCTGATTGGAATAGGCGGAAAATTCTATGCCTCTTATGAACGTTAATTTTCCCTTCGCATATCTTTCGCCGTCCTCAAGCGCCGATACGTTGTCGTGATCCGTTATGGCGACGGCGTCGAGCCCTATATTTATCGCCTTATCGATTATCTCCTCTACGCTGTCCGTTCCGTCGCTCTTCGACGTATGTATGTGAAGATCCGCTCTCATGCCTCGATACTCTCCTTTCCTATGGTATCCGCGATGAGTTCGTCGGGTATAGAGCTCTCGAATTTACTTAAACGTTTTTTGATATGTCCCGTCCTATCCGACGCTTCGTCGAGCGCCTTAGACGCCGATTCGAGTCTCGTCTTTGCGGTGTCTATATTGGCGGTGAACTTTGTGAAATCCTTCTTGAACGTCATGAGCGCCTTTATAACGTCCGCGCTCTGCTTTTCTACCGCGAGCGTCTTGAACCCTATCTGCAGAGAATTGAGCAAAGCGGCTATAGTGGTCGGTCCGCATATCACTATACGGTAATTCCTCTGCAGTTCGTCCGTAAGACCCGGACGTCTCACGACCTCCGCGAAGAGCCCTTCTATAGGAAGATACATAATGGCAAAATTAGTCGTGAGCGGCGGCGAAATATACTTGGAACTTATAGATCTCGCCTCCTGTCTTATCCTTGATACGAGTCTCTTTGCCGCGTCGTCCATACCATCTTTATCGCCCGCGTCCGAGCACTCAACGAGTCTTTCGTAATCATCGAGCGGAAACTTTGCGTCGATGGGAAGATACAGTCTGTCACCGTCCCTTTGCCCCGGCATCTTGATAACGAAGTCGACGGCTTCTCTCTTCGAATCTATCCTGAACTGCGTCTCGTACTGCTCTCTCGAGAGTATCTCGTCAAGAAGACTGCCGAGCGCGACCTCGCCCCAGTTTCCTCGCGTCTTGGTATTTATCAGCATACGGTTGAGATTGCTCACGCCGTCCGTAAGGCTCTTCATCTCGCCGAGCCCCTTATATACGGCTTCGAGTCTCTCGGATACCGTAGAAAACGATTTATCGAGTCTGTCGTTAAGAGTTTTAGTAAGTTTTTCATCTACTGTCTCACGCATTTCGTTGAGCTTACGCTCGTTGCTCTCTCGCATTTCTTTTAGCTGACGCTCGTTTTCCGAACGCACGTTTTGCAAGCTCTTTTCGATGTTTTCCTTCATCTCCTTGAGCTCTCTGTTGACGTTATTCATAAAGTCGCCGACACGTCGCTCCAGCCTGTCCGAGCTCTCTTTTTCGCTTGCGATGAGTTCGCCGAGTCTCTTTTCCGAATTTTCTCCGCTCGTCTTGAGCTGCTCTTTGACGGCGGTCTGAAGATTAGCCCAGTTATTCGCCGCGGACGAATTCATAGTCTCGGCGGACGTTTTGACAATCGCGCCGAGCGCCATACTTTCTCTCTCGATAACGTTCTTCAATTCGTTTTTCGCATCGTATATGTTTTTATTGACCGTATCTATCATTTCGTCGTCGATAGATTGCGTCCCACCCTTCTTCCTTCCTTTTAAGAGCAATACAAGACACGCCGCGCCTATCAGCGCGATAACGGCGAGAAATATGAAGATAATTATGAATTCAATAGGCATATATCATACTTTCCTTTTATTTTTCTTTTTCCCAAACGAGTCTAAAACGCATCCGACAAGCGCTAGATTGCTGTTCTCTACCTCTCCCAAAGCAGCCTTTTCAAGCAGCTCGCTTAGAGTCGTTCCTATCTCTTTCCCGACTATGCCGAGCTCCATAAGGTCTTTGCCGTCGATATCCAGTTCGCCGATACTGAGAGGCGTACCTTTACTCATCATAGCGTCGTAGATATTCTCCATCTTATCAAGCGAAGTAAGATCGACTTGTTTGCTCGCCTGTATGTCCGCCTTTCGTAATTTGAAAAACTTTTCTATAACGTCGGCGTTTTCCAATATGAATTTTTTGACCGTCCTATCCTTCGCTTTGCCGTCGAGATCGAACATATGTATCTTCGTAAGTTTAACGGCTTCGGCGCTTTCCCTCTTCGAAAGTCTCAGTCTTGCAGCTATTTTCCTCACGATATCGCTTCCTATAACGGCGTGAGCGTACATATTGCCGTCGCGTTCGAGAGCGTACGGTTTGCCGACGTCGTGTAAAAGAGCAGGGAGCCGTATATCGAAATCGGCGTATCCCATCGTATCTATCGAGTGCGTAAGAACGTCGCTCTTATGATACTTCTCATTCTGCGCTACGCCGCTCCCCTTAGTGAGTTCAGGCAGTATACGATCGAGAACGCCAAGCTCGAAAAGCATCTTTATTCCCTGAATATGTCCGCCCTTGTTTCCGTACGGCTTGATGTCCGCGATAAGTATCTTTTTCAATTCTTCGGTTATTCTCTCGACGCTGATATCATTTATGAGATACGAGAGTTTTTTCGCCGCGGCGAAAGTTTTTTCCTCTACGCTAAAGCCCGTCTCGGCGTGGAATCTCGCAAGCCGCATAATGCGAAGACCGTCCTCTGAAAACACCTCTTCGGGTTCTCTCACCGTCCGCAATATCCCTCTTTCGACGTCCTCGATCCCTCCAACGACGTCTACGTACGCATCCGCAAGGACGTCGTAATATATCGCGTTGACGGTAAAATCTCGGCGTCTCGCGTCCGATTCCATATCGCGTCCGAACGTAACGCTAAGAGGTCTGTGCCTGCCGCTTCCCTCGGGATAACTGTCCTGTCTGAACGCCGTATATTCGTATTTTTCATCGCCGTCTCTTATAATGAGCGTACCCATGCGAAGCGAAGACGGCTCGACGCGAAACTCGCTGTTTGAAAGTAGTTCCAATACTTCATCCGCTCTCTTTGGCGAAGCTATATCAATATCCGAAGCGGGAACGTCCATGAGCATATTGCGAACGTAACCGCCGACGATATAGAGCCTGTCTTCACCGAATAGCTTAGCAAGATTTTCAAGCGACATTTGAGCGTACCCCCTCGTTTTCTTATTTGATCGCGCTTGGCGCGATAACGCACACCTCGGGAATATTCCTATAGTCTTCGGCGTAGTCGAGACCGTAACCTATGACGAATTCGTTAGGTATCTTGAATCCGACGTAATCGCCCTCGATGTCAACCTCGCGTCTTTCGGGTTTATCAAGAAGAGCGCAAACCTTCAGCGACGCGGGATTTCTCTGCGAAAGAAGGTTCTTGAGATATTTGATGGTATATCCCGAATCTATAATATCCTCGACGATGATGACGTGCAGATCTTCTATTTTGGTATTGAGATCTTTGACCATCCTGACCTCGCCGCTGGATCTCGCGCCTGAGCCGTAACTCGATATAGCCATAAAATCCATTCTGACAGGAATATCTATAGCTCTCACGAGGTCGGCAAAGAAAATAGCCGAACCGCGCAGAATACACACCATCAGCAGTTGTTTCCCTTCGTATTCGCGGCTTATTTCACTGCCTATCTCCGCAATTCTTTTTTGCAGTTCCTCTTTTGATACCAGTACTCTTTGTACGCTGTCGTATACCTTCATTTTATTCCTCCAAAGTATTTTCCGCATTTTCGGCGCGTCTTTTAAAATCGGTCTTTCTTCTTTTCGAAACGCGTTAAAATCGCGGCTTTAGTATTTTTATATGTTTTTGATAAGCGTCAATTTGTATATTATTTCCGTCTTATCCGTTATCTTGAATCGCGCGCCTATCTCCTCGCCCGCAACGGCGGCAACCTCGCTACCGATAGCAATTATAGGCATATTCCTGAGTCTTGACGGTATCTTTTTATCAGTAAGATAATCGCCGAGTTTTTTCGTATGACCGCCGAAACTCCTGAACGTATCGCCGTGTCTTCTCGTCCTTATAACGGCGCTATCGAGTCCGCCGCCGTCCAAAAACAGCGCTCTTTTACCGTTCTCGCAAAGCGAATGATCGACGGCGTCTTTCGAAACCCTTTCGACCTTCAAAGCGTATTCTCCAAGCAAGTGCGTTCCTTCGCAAAAGGCGACCTCCGATACGCATTTCTCCGTCGTTTTCGCCAAAGCTATACGGTTATATTCTTTCGACGCCTCGACGCCGTGCGGCATATCGAGAAAAACGCCGCTCCTTTCTTTCCTGAGCGCAAGGAGCGATTCGTAGTGTCTCGTCTCCACGTCGGCAGTCACTCCGAGATGACAAAACGCTTCGTACGCCGCGCTCTTGAAAACCGCGTCGTCAGCGCCGACGTCTATGAGCGCGTATCCGTCTCCGAACTCAACGCTATTTAATGCGTTCTTTGAAATATATTCGTCGCATTCCGCCGCGTTCTTCGACAGTCTGATAATGCTGTCGACTACGCTCGGAAATACTTTTTTAAGAGACGGCATTATTTCGCGACGCACGTAATTTCTCGTATAGCGAACGTCGCTGTTCGTCGAATCTTCGCGATACGGCGCGCCGCTCTTTTCGATAAACGCGTCTATTTCGTCTCTCGTAACGCAAAGAAGCGGACGGATAAATACGCCGTTGTCATACTCCATCCCCCTAAGTCCGCGTATTCCCGAACCTCTGAATATATGCATCAGGATACTCTCGGCGTTGTCGTCCTTATGATGCGCGAGCGCCACTCTATCTGCGCGTCCGCTAAGAACTTCTTCCATGAGGCTTGCGCGTCTCATCTCTCTAGCCGCCTGCTCCATGGTCATGGAATTTTCTTTCTTATAACTCGGCACGTCGCACTTTATCATCCTGCACTCTATTCCGTTATCTTCGCAATATCTCATGACGAATTCGCTGTCGGATATCGACTCCTCTCCTCTTATGCCGTGTTCGATATTGACGACATAAAACGAACCCTTCGCCCTTCTCTCCATAGCAAGACGAAGCAGCGCCATCGAGTCCCTTCCTCCCGATACCGCTATCGCTATCTTTTCGAAATCCGTTATTTTTACGTTGTCTAACATCATTTTCATCCGAAAAATTATTGCGGCGAATATCCTCTGCCGTATTAACATTGTACATTATTTGCCGCTCAAAAAGCAATTAAAATAATAAATAAATAAAACCGCGTCACACTCTTTCCATAACGAGCCTTAGCGCTATCACCGTCGAATCGTCCTTCGCTCCGTTTTTCGTAGCTTCTATCAGTATATCTTCGGCGATCGTCTGAGGATTGAGTCCCCGCATATTGAGAAGCATCGACATCATCGTATTTTCGTCGATAGCGTCGCTTACGCCGTCGCTCGTGATGATGACTATATCGCCGTCGCCAAGCACCTTCTTGACGGTATTAGGTTCGGCTTCGTCAAGCACTCCTATGGGCAGAGACGACGTGGAAATTATCTCAACTTTATTTTTCCTCTTTACGTAGCTTGACACGCCGCCTAGTTTGATGAAGTCGCTGCCGCCGCTCTTGAGATCTATGACGCACATATCGAGCGCGGAAAAATTATCACTGTTGCGCATACTGAGTAGTTTATTGGCAAGCGGAAGTATAGTTTCGCTGTCAAATCCCGCCTTATAAAACTTTTCGATGACGTTTATGGTATTGACGCTGTTTGCCTCCGCAACGCTGCCGCTCCCCATTCCGTCCGACAGCACGGCTATGACCTTATCCCCGTCTATTCTCTCGACGCTCTTAGTATCTCCGCTGGCGTCAGAACCGTCCTTCTTTACGCCCGCAATTCCGTAAAGCAAGTTGTACTTCGGCGCGGCGACGTAGCGAATAGTAGCGAAGCCCTTTATCTCCGACTGTCTGTCGGCTCTCGCGACGAGTCTCTGTCTGGTCAGCTTCTCGAGTATCGACTTGACTATCTTCCTCGAAGCGTCCGAGTTCCTTATGACCAAAGTTATTTCGCTCTCGCCCATTCCGTTATGCATAACGAATACGTCGTGGCAGACGATACCCATAATATTGAGTTCTTCGATGATCCTCTCTTCCATCTCTTCGTCCGCGCTCACTTTGAGCGAAACGCTCGACGAGAGCTTGCCAAGAACGTCGCCGACGCTCTCCATCTCGTTGCCTATGGCGTACTTCATGTCGAGAACGTTAGCCGTATGTATCCGCGAATTAACGTACTTTTCTCCGAACTCATTGACCGTTGACAGCAATTCCGCCACTTTGACGCACCTGCTGGTAAGGAAAGTAGTCAGATCGACTATCGAAGCGCGTCCTCTGTCTATTACGGTATCTATTAGCGGGAGGAATACGGCGGAGGTATCGCTGCCGAGCGCCGAAAAACACTCTTCCTTTTTAGGACATGACGAACACAGTTTCATGACGACTCTTTCCGCCGCTTCTTCTCGTCCCTTCCTATCCTTTAGTATGACTTCGCTCTTCTTCATTTCGATCCCTATTTCTTTGAATATTCCCGCAAGATTTACTATTCTCGAATTGACGTCTATCCTATTGCGGTTGATCATAGCTTTCAGCGCGGTTTTGCTGTTCTTGCCGTTATAGATATTCCTGAGATAGATGATATGCTTCTTCCTGACGAGCAAAAAGAGAGCGGCTCCGAGTACGACCGCTATTACGTGCAAATAGCCGTAGGTCGGGAATACGTCGAAATACAGTCCGCACATTATATCGATTATCACGACGCTTACCGCGGAAAAATATTTGTTGTATCTTATGAACACGGCGGCGGTAAGACACTCTAAAACCATAGCGCCGCCCAAAGCGAGATTTGCGCTGCCGAGCCCGCCCCCTGCGCCTATCGCGAACGCTACGACTGTCGCGGTAATGGGAGAGAGCGTCGCGGAAGCAAATAGCGTCGCGAAAGATGAAACGACATAAAATATCTTGAATCCGAAAATGTCGATATTGTAAAGACCCAACGAAATCGACATTAGAAGTACGACGCCCATCGCCTTTTCGTCTACGCTGAGACGATACCTCAATCTTTTGACGACAACCGCGAACACTACCACTATCGACGCGTAAGTAAATACCTGCGATATTATTATCGTGACTACGGCGTCGATAAGCGCCTCGATATTTCCTATTCCGAATATGAGTAAAGGAAGCGAAGCAATGAGCGCGTACACGTTAGCTAGTAGCAGCGTCATTCTTCTTTTGAAACGCCTGTGAAGGAAATCCGCAAGAGTGAATATAACGGCGGGAATAACGCCTGCGATAAATGATTTTAACGAAAAATCCCCGATAAGGAGAGCTACTACGTAGAGCGGCGCGAGTATGAGCGCGTTTTCACCCGAAAACACCAACGCAACAAAAAAGCCGAGATAGAACGGATTGATATCTTCGCCTATCCCCGAAAGACCGAGCAAAAACATTATGAGAAAATATACGCCGTACTTTATTACGGCTCTCGCGTCTATAACTCTTTTTTTCATCATATGCCTCCTTACGCGTCCGCATTTAATGATAAATGATAGCGTATGCCGCATAAAGTCGATGATTATCTATAATTGTCGTTTAGCGTCGAAAATCTGCAGACTTAAATTAGTGCAAATTATCATTGATAGATATAACCGAAATCCTAAAACATTTGACGCGTTCTCCCGACAAGGAAATAAAATACAAGACTTCGTTATAAGAAATCTTGTATTTTAATATACATATAATATAGTTTTATCAGTAATTGCCTCTATATCCGTTAATAATTCGAATATAATAATTTTCACGTATCGCCGTATTCTCTTTCTGCGTTATTGGACTGTTCTCTTTTTGCTTTGCGTTTTTCTCTTCTCTGCTGTTTTTGATACGCGATATTCTCGTCTATCTGCGTCTTTCTAAGGTCGATGAGATCCTTAGCCATCTCATACGCAGACTCTCCGTCTATCTCTATCTCCGTCTCCTTTATCTTTATCTCCGCGTCGTTCTCCCTAGCGTTCCTGCGTATCGCTCTCAGTCTCTCGTCCTCGATCCTGAAGT